>OLVZ01000101.1_pt1 | contig 89101 bp, 81 predicted proteins | sample 1673341 | NCBI WGS metagenome assembly OLVZ01 (sample SAMEA3178944, study PRJEB25190) | human gut metagenome | biome: human gut; feature: human-associated habitat; material: faeces | place: Austria | collected 2013 | reverse complement strand
GGGAAAAGACGCGGCTGGCTGCCGCGCCTTAAACCGTAATTATTATTGTAGGAGGCGAGGACGATGACTTACACCCAGCATTATGATTCGCCGCTTGGCGGCATCCTGCTTGCGGCGGACGAAGAGGGCTTGACGGGCCTGTGGTTCGACGGGCAGAAATATTTTGCCCGCACGCTGCCAAAAGAGTATGCCGAGAGCGAGACGCCTGTTTTGTGCGAGGCCAAGCGCTGGCTCGATATCTACTTTTCGGGCCGCGAGCCGGACTTCACGCCGCCGCTCCACCCCGTGGGTTCGGCATTCCAGCAGGTGGTCTGGGCGCTGCTGCTGGAAATTCCCTACGGCGAAACGACGACCTACGGCACGCTTGCGCGAAAGCTGGCGGAGAAGTAGGGCCTAACGCACATGTCCGCGCAGGCCGTCGGCGGCGCGGTGGGGCACAACGATATTTCGCTCATCATCCCCTGCCACCGCGTGGTGGGCGCAAACGGCAGCCTGACTGGCTACGCGGGCAGCGTCGACAAAAAGATCAAGCTGCTCGAGCTTGAAAGGGCGGATATGAAGTCCTTTTTCGTGCCGAAAAAGGGGACTGCGCTGTAAAACAAAAGAAAAGGCATTCCGCGCGATCGCGCGGAATGCCTTTTATCGTTCTATGGTTCAGGGACGTTACCGAATCAGTCTCAGAGCATTTTCATAGTCGTTTTTGTGAACGTAGATATGATATTCATACGAATAGTTCGGGTCAACGCCGAAGCTGCCGCTGCGCCCGCGGCTGCGGCCGCCGAACGCGGAAGAGCCCTGCAAATTCTCGGTTCTGACCGTGTAGGCAATGCCGTTGGCGGACAGGACGCTGCGGATATTGGCCTGGCGCTGCATGTCCATCGTGGTGATGAGTTCCTTGCGGTTGAAGATCGTCAACATGGTACGGCCCCCTTTATATAGAGTTTCTGTATTGATTTTACCACATGCTTTTCCTGCGTGCAATAGCGGCACAAATTGACAATATTCCGCGTGAATACTATAATGCTCTGCATGGAAAAGCGCTGAAAAGAGCGCATCGCGCGGGAACCGTTTCCGCACACAGAAGGGAATTATCAAAGACATGAGACAGGATCTATCGCTCCGTTTGGAGCAATTCAAAAAGCAATACGTCGCGGACGAGGCGGTGCGCAGCCGCATCGCCGAGCCGCCCGTCAAATTCATCGGCGATGAGATCATGGAGCTGGCCGTCGCCGCGCTTCTGCAGGGGGAGAACGTTCTGCTCTCCGGCGGCAAGGCCACGGGCAAGAACATTCTGGCAGACAACCTCGCGTGGCTCTTCGCCCGTCCGGTCTACACCGTGTCGTTCCATGTGAATACCGACAGCAGCACGCTCATCGGCACCGACACCTTCACCGGCGGCGAAGTGCGGCTGCGCCGCGGCCCTGTCGCGCTCGCCGCGCAGTACGGCGGCTTCTGCATCTTGGATGAGATCAACATGGCGAAAAACGACGCTGTGGCCGTGCTGCACTCCGCGCTCGACTACCGCCGCCTCATCGACGTGCCGGGCTATGAGTGTATCCCTATCCACCCCGCCGCGCGCTTCATCGCCACGATGAACTACGGTTACGCCGGTACGCGCGAGCTGAACGAAGCGCTTGTCTCGCGCTTTACGGTCATCCGCATGCCGACGCTCGAGGAGGCGCAGCTCTGCGAGCTGCTGCGCGCAAACGTACCGGAGGCGTCGGACGAGAATATCAAGCGCTGCACGGGGCTGTTCCTCGATCTGAACGCCAAGGCCGTGAACGGCGAGATCTCGACGAACTCCGTCGATATGCGCGGCATGATCGCGGCCCTGCACCTGATGACCGACGGCATGGCACCCAAGGACGCCATTGCCGTGAGTATCACGAATAAATGCTTCGATGAGTACGAGTATGCGCTCGTGCGCGACGTAGCGCTGACGCGCTTTGCCTGAAGAGATGAGCATCGGCAGAGAAGAGAGCCTTTTTTTGACCGTTTCTGAAAATCACCGCAAGCGGATCTGCACCGAATACGTGCAGAAAATGAGCGAACCCTTTGAGCGCGCGGGCGGCATGGTGGAGGTGTACGAGGGCGTCGTCCTCGGCGGGGCGGACAAGTTTTTCGGGCTCGATGACTTGAATCTGTGGCTGCGGCGGCACCGCTACGCGGCCTACGATATGAACGTGCTGCTGCCCATCGCGCATCTGTGCGTCGAGCGCGCCGTGCGGGCGAGGCTGATGGGCGAGCGCCCGGGCGTCGCCGTGATGGCGGAGCAGGCGGCGGGCGAGATTTTGCGTGGCGACCTCCTGCGCTACCGGCGCAGCTCGCGCGGCTGGATGTACATTTACGATCTGACGAAGCAGTTTCCCGCCGCGGCGACGGAGGGCGACCGCCGCATTTTGAAAAATTTCAGCGGTTTTGAAGACATGCTGGCCGAGTTTGACGACCTTGCCGCGCGCAGCGAGAGCTGCGCGGACGCAAAGTCGCTCGTCGAACTCGCAGCGCTTTTGTACCGCAAAATTTTCATCCGCTATTTTGCGCCCGACCACAATCAGGACATCTTACCCGAGCGCGAGACGGAAGAGTGGGAGCCCGCAGCCGAACCGGGGGACATCGAGTGGACGCAGACCGAGGAGATGGAACTCCAATACGACAAGGCGGGCGAGGCATCGGCTGATGGCCTCGTCGTCCTGCCGGACGACGCGCTCGCCGGCATTCCGGAGTATCTGATGCGCAACTTTGGTCCCAGCTTTCAGACCGAGCAGGCGATGGAGGAGATCGAAAGCGCTGTCTGCACCGGCATCCACGAGGAGCGAAAGCTCCTCTTCACCGACGGCCTGAGCGCGGATGCCTACGAGGGCAGTGAGCCGCGCGCCCAATCGCTGCGCGCCAGTCGGGACGGCAACCTCAAAATGCTCCAAGAGCACGAGGACGCCGCGCGTCAGGGCATCCGCAGCATCGAGCAGGCCTTTCGCAATGCGCTGAGCCTGCGCAGCGAGCCGGACGTTTACCGCGCCGACCACGGCGTGCTGCAAAACGATCTGCTCTGGAAGGTCAGCCGCTGCGAAAATCCGCAGCTTTTTGAAAAGATCGTCCGGCAGGAACCGTCCGCCGTCGTCGTGGAGCTTTTGATCGACGCAAGCGGCTCGCAGAGCGTGCGGCAGAGCATGGTGGCGCTGCAAAGCTACCTCTTCAGCGCGGCGCTCAGCCGCATCCGCATTCCGCACCGCGTGATGAGCTACTGCACTTACGGCAACTACACAGTGCTGCGGCGCTTCCGCGACTACGACGACAAGAGCGAGGCCGACCGCCGCATTTTGGAGTACCGCGCGACGTCGAATAACCGCGACGGCCTTGCGCTGGCCGCGGCGGGACTCGACCTCAAGAAGCGGCGCGAGGAGCACAAAATTATCATCGTGTTCAGCGACGGCTTACCGAACGACATGGTCAGCGGCCGCAAGCGCGAGGGCGCGCCGGAAGTCTACGTCGGCGACGCCGCCATCCGCGACACCTGCTTTCAGGTGCGAAAGCTCCGGCGCGAGGGCGCGCACGTCATCGGCATTTTCCTCGGCGAGGACGGAGAGCTTGAAAACGAGCGCATGATCTACGGCGCGTCGTTCCTGCGCATCCGCCGGGCGGAGGATTTTGCCGGAAGCGCCGGCAAGCGCCTGAGCGAAACGCTGCTGAACCTGTAAAACGAAAAGGAGAGCCCCGCCGGTTTGAAACCGGCGGGGCTTTGTCTGATTATTTTCCACTCTCCTGCGGCGCGTCTTCGAGCAGCATCTGCCGCAGCTTTTTGGCGGCGATGCTCAGCGGCTGCGTCTTGCGCTGGAAGAGGAAGACGCTGCGCGCGGGAATGGGCTCTTCGAGCATGATGGGGTAGATACCGCTTGCCTCCGGCGTGCCGTAAAGCATCTCGCGCGGCACGAAGCCGACGCCAAGGTCGCTCTGCACCACGGGCGGCACCTGTGCCGTGGTCTCGACCTCCACATCGGGGCTGAACGAAAGACCGTGGCGCAGGAAGAGCTCGGCATAAAAGTCGTGCGACGATGTCCCCTCCGTCAAGCTGATGATCGGGTAGTCGGCAAGCCTTTTGAGCGAAACGGGCTCCTCGGTGAGCTCCAAAAACGCCGGGCCGCAGATGGGGATCTCCTGAATTTCGTCGATCTTCTGCGCCGTGAGCGAATCCGGCACGGACGCGCCCTCTGCCAGAATGGCGAAGTCGGCAAGGCCGTTCTGCACGGCGGCGAGGCCGTGGGAGGCAGAGTGGTTCGTCAGGCAGATGCGCACGTGCGGGTATGCGCGCCGGTAGCGCGCGAGCACCTGCAAAAGCCGCGTGCGCAGGGCAAGGCTGCTCGCTGCGATGTGGACGATACCGCTTTGCAAGCTCTGGTCGGAGAGGACCTCCTCTTCGCCTGCCTCGATGCTCTCAAACGCGACGGCGATGTGCGTGTAGAGCTTCTCTCCCTCGGGCGTGAGGCGCACGCCCTGCGGCGAGCGGAAAAACAGCGCGCAGCCGAGCTCGGATTCGAGCTTTCGGATCATGCGTGTCACGTTGGGCTGGTTGCTGTAGAGCGCCGCGGCGGCCTGCGAAAAGCTGCGGTATTTGGCGGCGTAATAAAAGACGCGATAGCTGTCGTAGCTGATGTTCATAGGCAAGCTCCTCTGAAAAAGAAATGATTGGGGTTCTGCGCGGCGGCGAGGAACCTGACTGCGTAAAATTTGACGGAAGAGAAAAGCATTCGTCCGCACCTTGCGGACGGCAAGACTGATTGTAACAGAAGCGAAGCGGCGGCGCAAGCGTATTCGGGAAAAAAGAACAGAACCTTGACGAAAAGTAAACACCGTCGAAAAGCCGCATGAAATCAGGAAAATTCCGGCGGCATAGAAAAATGACATATCCTCCATGTCAAGATAACATTTCGCTTCTGCGTAAGAGACCGATATAATGGCTCGCGTTGGAAATTCCATAGCACAGGGAGGAATAACATGTTTGCTCAGATCATTGCCATCTGCATTTTTGTCACTATGTTCCTGCTTATTATCCTCGATAAGTTTGAACGGCATTACATTACGCTCGGGAGCGGCGCGCTCGTGCTCGTGCTGGTGTTCGGCGTCTGCATGCGCTCGATGAGCGCCATTTGGGAGACGCTCAACCTCGGCGCGTTTTTCCAGAGCACATTCTGGTACGGCGCAAGTGAGGAGAGCACCGCTGGCATCAACTGGTCGACGATCCTGTTTATCGCCGGTATGATGATCATGGTCGAGGGCCTCGGCAAGGCGGGCTTTTTCCGCTGGCTGTGCCTGACGCTTGCCAAGCTCGTACACTACCGCACGGTGCCGCTGCTCATCTGCTTTATGTCGCTCTCGGCGTTTTTGTCGATGTTCATCGACAGCATCACGGTCGTGCTGTTTCTCGCCACCGTCACGCTCGAACTGGCGCAGACGATGAAATTCGACCCCGTGCCGATGATCCTGTCTGAAATTTTCTGCGCGAACCTCGGCGGCGCGGCCACGATGTGCGGCGACCCGCCGAACATCATCATCGGCACCTCGCTCGGCTACACATTCTTCGACTTCATCGAAAATACCGGCGCGGTCGTGGCGATCTGCTTTGTGTTCATGCTCATTTACTTCACGCTCTGCTTCCGCAAGGAACTTGAGCGCGCCGAGCATGCCAACGGCGGCCCCGTCACCTGTCCCGAGCCTTCGACGGCCATCACGAACAAGAAGGCATTTCTTGCGAGCGCAGGCGTTTTCCTGCTGGCGGTCGTGCTGCTCATCACGCACGCGCAGACGGAGCTTTCCGTCGCGTGCATCGGCGTGATCGTCGCGATTCTGACGATGATCGTTTTGGGCTTGACCAGCGGCAAAAAATCTGTTATAGAAATCATTAAGGGCGTGGACTATAAGACGCTGCTCTTTTTCATCGGCTTGTTCGTTTCCGTGGCGGGCCTTGAAAAGACAGGCGTGCTCAACATGATCGCGAACTTCATCACCTCGGTCAGTGAGGGCAATATCGCGGTTATTGTGATCGTCATTCTGTGGCTCTCGGCCATCACGAGCGCCTTTGTCGACAATATCCCCTTTGCCGCGACCATGATCCCTGTCATCCGCGCCATCGCCGCGACAGAGGGCATGGATATCGGCGTGCTTGCCTGGGCGCTTTCACTCGGCACGGACCTCGGCGGCAACGCGACACCCATCGGCGCGAGCGCCAACGTCGTCGGCACTTCGGCTTCGGCCAAGGGCGGCTATCCCATTGGCTGGGGCCGCTACTGCAAGTACTGCGTGCCTGCGACGATCATTGTCATGGCAGTCTCCACGGCCTACTTATTCCTGCGCTATCTGTAAACGGAAAAAGGAAAGGAGTGCGATCCCATGAAAAACCAGATCATCATCACCCTTGGCCGCGAGCACGGCAGCGGCGGCCATTACATTGCCGACATGATCGCGCAAGAGCTCGGTATCAAGCTCTATGACAAGGACTCCATCGAAAAGGAGATCGTTTCCGAAGGCTACAGCGGGGAAATGATCCGCAAGATGGACGAAAAGCCCGTCAACTTCTTTGCCTCGCGCCGCATCGGCAAGTATTCCAATTCTCTTGAGGTCAACGTGGCGGAAAAGACGTTTGCCATGCTGCGCGACAAGGCGGCAAATGGCGAGAGCTTCCTCATCATCGGCCGCTGCAGCGACCAGGTGCTCAAGGGCAACCCCAATATGCTGAGCATTTTCATCTGCGGCAACCAGCAGGCCAAAGTCGGCCGTGTGATGGAAAAGAAGGGGTTATCTGCCGAAGAAGCCATCGAGGAGATCAAAGAGGTCGACCGCTCCAGAAAGTCCTACCACAACTACTACTGCGAGACGAAGTGGGGCGACGCCCGCGGCTACGACATGACTGTCAAGAGCGATGTGCTCGGCTTTGAGGGCACGGCGAAGATGCTGATCGCCTATATCCGCAGCTTCATGGAGCAGGACTAAATAAAAATTTGCGGCCCGTGCCGCAAAAAACATTTGAAATGCTCGAAACAATTTGATAAAATCAATTCACAGCGTGTGGCGTTTCTGCGTAAATCCGGTTGCAGAAACGCCGCACGCTTTTTTACGGCAAAAGGAGGGAGAAGACAACTTCATAGTCAAATCGTGCAGCAGAGATGCGTAAGTCCGGATTGATCCGGCAGAACGCATCTCTTATTTTTTATGTTCAGGAGGAAGACCACCATGGAAAACACAAACCAGTTTTTGGGGACGGAGCGCGTGGGGAAGCTCATGCGGCGCTACGCCGTCCCGTGCATCATCTCGCTGCTCGTCGGCGCGCTCTATAACATCGTCGACCAGATCTTCATCGCCAACGCAAGCTACCTCGGTTCCTACGGCAACGCGGCAAACACCGTCGTCTTTCCGCTCACGGTCGTGGCGCTCGCCATCGCCGTGATGATCGGCGACGGCTGCTGCGCGTTCGTCAGCATTTCGCTCGGCAAGGGCAAAGTGGGAGAGGCAAGAAAGAGCGTCGGCAGCGCGGTCGTATTGTCGGTCGCGAGCAGTCTTGTGCTCACGGCGCTGTACCTCATCTTCGCCGACGCTATCATCTCGATGTTCGGCGGCACGGTGAACGAGGAGACCTTTCATTACGCGCAGGAGTATTTCTTCTATATCTCGCTCGGCATCCCGTTTTATATGTTCGGTCAGGCGATGAACCCTGTCATCCGTGCCGACGGCAACCCGCGGTTCGCCATGATCTCCACGCTCGCGGGCGCGGTGCTCAACATCATTTTAGACCCCATCTTCATCTTTGAATGTAAGTGGGGCATGATGGGCGCGGCGGTCGCCACCGTGTTGGGCCAGATCGTCACAGCGGCGCTCGCGGTGTGGTACCTCTGCCGCATGAAGACCGTCAAGCCGGGGAAGGGCGACTTCCGCCTGCACGCAAGCCTCTGTACCCGGATGCTGACGCTCGGCATCACGAGCTTTTTGTCACAAATTAGCCTTGTCGCGGCGATGGCGGCCATCAACAACATGCTGCGCAAGTACGGCGCGCTGGATGAGATATTCTCGCAGAAGCAGTACGCGCAGATCCCGATGGCCGTCGTCGGCATTGTGATGAAGTTCTTCCAGATCGTCATTTCCATCGTCGTCGGCATGGCGGCGGGCTGCATTCCCGTCGTAGGTTACAACATGGGCGCGGGGAAAAAGACGCGCGTGCGTGAGCTCTTTACAAAGCTCCTGCTCTGTGAGGCGATCGTCGGCGCCGTCGCGCTCGTTCTGGCCGAGGGCTTCCCGCGTCAGCTCATCGCCGTCTTCGGCGCGGCGAACGAGAGCAGCTACTACACGGACTTTGCGATCAAGGCATTCCGCACGTATCTTTGCATGATGGTGCTCGCCTGCGTGAACAAGGCATGCTTCATCTTTTTGCAGGCCGTGGGCAAGGCGTTCTCATCCACGATGCTCTCCATGGTGCGCGAGGTCGTGTTCGGCGTGGGCTTTGCACTGCTGCTGCCGCGCTTTTTCGGTCTTGACGGCGTGCTGTACTCCATGCCGGTGTCGGATGTGTTGACTTTCGTCATCGCGGCGGGTATGATTGTAAAAACGTATCGGGAACTCAATACGGAAGGAGCAACTGTATTATGAATCATATTATCACCATCAGCCGTGAATTCGGCAGCGGCGGCCGCACGGTCGGCAAAAAGGTTGCGGAGCAGCTCGGCATCCCCTGCTATGACTCAGAGCTCATCCAGAAGATCGCCGAGGAGAGCGGCTTTGCAGAAAATTATGTCAAGGAGGCGGGCAAGTACACACCCGGCGGCTTCCTGTCCTCAGCGCTCTCGAACCGCGCGTTCGGCCCGACGAACGAGGACATCCTATGGGAAATTCAGTGCCGCGTCATCAGCGAGCTTGCCGAAAAGGGCCCCTGTGTCATCGTCGGCCGCTGCGCGGACTACATTTTGCAGGACAAGGCCAAGTGCCTCAAGGTCTTTATCCACGCGGATATGGCGTTCCGCGCCAAGCGCATCGTCGAGGTCTACGGCGAGCGCGAGCAGTCGCCCGAGCAGCGCCTGCGCGACAAGGACAAGCGCCGCGCGGCCTATCACCGCTTCTACACGAACATGAAGTGGGGCTACGCGCAGAATTACCACATCACGCTCGACAGCGGCGAGCTCGGCATCGACAAGTGCGCCGACATCATCGCTGACCTCTACAAGAGCAAGGCGTAAATGGTCAAAAAGAGAGGGAGAGAAGCCGCGGCTTCTCTCCTTTTTTATTCCTCTTTTGCAAGACCCGGGATGTTCACGCCGATGCCGTTGACCTCCACGCCGTCGTCGGCGGGGATGAGGAGGTATTTGCGGCCATTGATGACGCGCGCTTCGATCATATAGCTGTTCTCCGGTGCAATGGAAATTTTGACCTCGGGGGTCGTGATCTCAAACTTCTTGCTCTCGATGATGTTGTTCGGGTTCAGCGCGGCGTTCTCGCCGTACTGCTCATCGCACTCGCGCTGGAACGCTGCGATCTGCTCGTCGTTCACGCCGCTGTTGGCGAGAATGCCGCCGACGTCGCCCGCCGTCATTTCAAGCGGCTCGGGGTCTTTGCTCTCCTTGTGATCTTCGATGCGCGCTCTGATCTGCTCGTGCACGGACTGGACGACATCGTAGCTGCAATCCTTGTCGAGCGCGTCGGCAAGCGCCGAGCCAAAGGCGTTTTTCTGCTCCTCGGCAGACATCGGCGGGTCGACGTGGAACAGCGCGTCGATGACCTCCTGATGGATCTCCGCGGCATTTTTCGAGTAGAACAGCACATTGTAAATGTTCGCCGTGCGGTTGTCGAACGCGGGGTAGAGGAAGCCGAGCTCGGGCGAGGTCGCGATGTAGCCGGTGGAGCTTGAGTGAAACTCGCTCTGGTCAAGGTCGTAGCGCAGTTCGAGCGTCGGGGCCTTGACGGGGCAGATGGAGCAGACAAAGTACTTGAAGACCTCACCCGACGCGTCGGCCTGAATCTCGTCATCCTTGCTGCGGTGCGGCACGTCGTAGGCGTCGGCGGCGAGGAGGATGAGATAGTTTGTCTCGCCCATGTCGATGCAGTCGATGATTTGGCGGCAGAGCGTTTCGCGCGAGGCGGGGTCCTTGAGCTCCGTCTGGCGAAGAGTCTGCAAGAGGCGGTGCTCATCGCTGTCGGCGACCTGCTGCGTGGAGAACACCACGTCGATGAGGTTCTTGCCAAGCGTGCCGGAGAGGGACTTTTTGAGAAGGCCCAGGTACATCTCCTGCTCCTCCTGCCGCATGAGGCCCATCGAGGTATCGACCCACGCAATGATCTCTTTATTGGAGTTCACATAGCAGCCGTACACGCGGCTGAAATTATTCTTATCGAGCCGGAAGCGCCGGCGCAGTTCATTGAGTTCTTTCTGATTCATGGCTCGTCCTTTCCTTTGTTCATGTCACAAGGCCGATTTTACCACGCCCGCGCCGCCGCGGCAAGGGGAGAAACGGCACATTGTGCGACGAAAATGCGCAAAATGCAGGAAAAGATGCAAAATGGGCGTGAACGACAAAATGTGCGCAATGTGTGGACAATATAGACGATATCCCTGTAAATCATAGAGAAATTCAATGAATCTGTCCATATTTTACGGCTTCTTAACGCCACATTTGACGCTGCTTTTTGTGAAAACGGTTATGGAAACGGAATCAAAGCAAACATTTCACGTTAAAAATGAAAGATATATTGCATTTTGCCTGAGCTGCGCAGGAATTCTTCCGTTTCCTTGGTGATTCTGACTGTTGAAAAAAGAAAAAAAGAAGTTAGAATAGAGCCTCGCGAAATGAAACGGAAGAATTTGGATAGAGATCAGAGAGTTTGGGAGGAAATCAATATGTCGTATCACTTTTTAATGGATCTTGCGCTGATCCTGCTGAGCACGAAGATTCTGGGCCTCATTGCGCAGAAGTTTCAGATGCCGCAGGTCGTGGGCGCTCTGATCGCGGGCCTTTTGCTCAGCCCCGCGGGCCTTGGCCTTCTTTCGGAAACGGAATTCACCAAGCAGCTCAGCGAGCTTGGTGTCATCGTGCTGATGTTCTCCGCCGGCATGGGCACGGACATCAACGAGCTCAAGCACAGCGGCAAGGCGGGCTTCATGGTCGCGGTCCTCGGCGTGATCGTGCCGTTCCTGATGGGCACGGCGCTTGCATGGGGCGCGGATGAGCTGGGACTCATCGAGAGCACCGGCTTTATCGAAAACATCTTCATCGGCACCATCCTGACGGCCACGTCCGTGAGCATTACAGTCGAAACGCTCAAGGAGATGAAAAAGCTCGAGACCAAGGTGGGCAACACGATTCTGGCCGCCGCGCTCATCGACGATGTGCTCGGCCTGATCGCCCTGACGCTCGTTTGCAGCCTTGCCGGCGGTGACGAGAGCATCGGCATGGTGCTCCTCAAGATCGTGGGCTTTTTCGTCTTTGCCTTCGTGGTCGGCTTTGGCGCGAACCGCATCTTCTGCTGGATGCTCAAGCGTCAGCACGGTTGGGCCAGCCACAGAAACTCCGTGTTCGCCTTTGTCCTGTGCCTTGTGATGGCCTACTGCGCCGAGAAGTTCTTTGGCGTCGCTGATATCACGGGCGCTTACGCCGCGGGCCTTGCCGTCGCGTGCACGCCCAAGGGCACCTACATCCAGACGAAGTACAACCCCCTCGGGTATCTTCTGCTCACGCCGGTGTTCTTCGCGAGCATCGGTATCAATGTGCAGATCACGGGTCTGACGGGCGGCATGGTCGTCTTCTCGATTTTGCTGCTGCTTGTTTCGATCATCTCGAAGCTCCTCGGCTGCGGCCTTGGCGCCAAGGCGTGCCAGTTCACCACGCGCGAGAGCATCCAGGTCGGCGTGGGCATGGCCTGCCGCGGCGAAGTCGCGCTGATCGTCGCCAACCGCGGCCTTTCGATGGGTGTGCTGTCGCCCGCGATGATGACGCCGGTCGTCATCACGGTCGTATGCGGCACGATCCTGACGCCGATTATGCTCAAGCTGTCCTTCCGCGGCCATCAGGAGACGGAGCTGGTGCAGAACAACATCGCCGACCGCATGGCCAAGCACCGTCAGCTCGATATCATCACGCAGCAGCTTTTGCAGCAGGATGAACAGCTGATGAAAAAGAACTGAGCGCAGCGCAATGAAATAAAAAGAGCTTTCTCCTGAAAATCGGAGAAAGCTCTTTTTTGATTTTAGGACGCTGCCTTTTCCTGCGCGGTGCACTCGCGCAGGATGCGACAGAGCGCGTTCACATCCTCTTCCCGCGTCGCCCAGCTTGTGGCAAAGCGGATGATGCTGTGCGTCTCGTCATATTGCTCCCAGACGGAGAAGTCCACGCGCTCGGTGAGCTCTTTGCGCTGCTGCTCACTGACGATGCAGAAGCTCTGGTTCGTCGGGGAGGGGAAACAGGGCAAATAGCCGTTTTCCGCCATCGCGCGCCGGATAGCGTCGGCGTAGCGAACGGCGTCTGCGCCGATGCGCTCGTAGAGCCCATCGGTAAAGAGCGTGTCGAACTGGATGCCGAGCAGCCGTCCCTTGGCGAGCAGCGCGCCGTGCTGCTTGATGATGGTGAAAAAGTGTGGAATGAGCCCCGGCTGGGGAATGACGACCGCCTCGCCGAGCAGCGCGCCGCATTTCGTGCCGCCGATGTAGAAAATGTCGCACAGCGCGGCAAGGTCGCGCAGTGTCACGTCGTTTTCAGGACAGGCGAGCGCGTAGGCAAGGCGCGCGCCGTCGATATAGAGCGGCAGGCGCTTTTCGCGGCAGAGCGCGCTGATGGCCGCGAGCTCCTTTTTGGAATAGAGCGTGCCGTACTCCGTCGGCTGGGAGAGGTAGACCATCCCGGGCATGACCGTGTGGTCGCGGTTCGCGTCGTCCTCGTACTGATCAAGCAGTGCGCGGATTTGGGATGCGGTGATCTTGCCGTTCTCCTGCGGCAGCGTGAGCACCTTGTGCCCGCCGAACTCGATGGCGCCGGCCTCGTGCACGCTGATGTGCCCCGTGTCCGCGGCGATCACACCCTCGTAAGAGCGCAGCAGCGCGTCGATGACGGTCGCGTTCGTCTGTGTGCCGCCGACAAGGAAGTGAATCTCCGCGTTCGGCGCGCCGCAAGCGGCGCGGATCTTCTCGCGCGCGGATTCGCAGTATTCATCCGTGCCGTAACCGGCGGTCTGCGCAAAATTCGTTTCGCACAGGCGCTGCAGGATGGCGGGATGCGCGCCCTCAAGATAGTCGCAGGAAAAAGAAAGACGATGCTCCATGAAAAAAGACCTCGTTTCAAAAACAGGATTGACGGTTTCTGACTGCTATTGTAGAATAAGAGAAAACATGACGCAAACGGTTATTTGAAATGAAAAACATGATATAAAATCATGGATAGGAGGGCGTATGGAAGCGGTCAAATGCGAGGCGTTCCTTGCCGCGGCAGAGCTCGGCAGCCTGACGGCCACGGCGGAGCTTTTGGGCTACACGCAGTCGGGCGTGACGCGCATGATCGGCACGCTGGAAGAAGAGCTCGGCTTTCCGCTGTTTCTTCGCAGCAAAAAGGGCGTGCAGCTCACGGAAAACGGAAAGCTCATGCTGCCGCTGCTGCGCGAGGTCGTGCGCGCGCACCACAACGCCGAGCAGCTCAGCGCGGAGATCGGCGGCGTGTCAAAGGGCTCGCTGACGATCGGCTGCTATTACAGCATTTCGGCCCTGTGGATGCCAGAGATCCTGACGGCGTTCCGCGCCCGCTATCCGGGTGTGACCGTGCGCATGCAGGAGGGCGGCAACCTCGAGATGGCGCGCTGGCTGAACGAGCGCTCGGTCGACTGCTGCTTCGGCGCGCAGATGCACGGCGATAAGTACGACTGGCTGCCGGTCTTTCGCGACGAATTGGTCGCGTGGCTGCCGCGCGGGCACGAGTTGGCAGCGGCGGATGCCTTTCCGCTTATGCGCTTGCAGAACGAGCCGTTCATCCACACCTCGCCGAATCACGACACCGATCAGGACCGCCTGCTCGAGCAGCATGACCTGCACCCGCAGACCTGCTTTACGACGCGCGACGGCTTCACGACCTACAACATGGTCGAGGCGGGGCTCGGCGTCAGCTTCAACCAGCGGCTCATCTCGCGCAAGTGGAGCGGTACGGTGGCGGAGGTCCCGTTCGACCCGCCGCAGTTCGTCACGCTCGGCATCTCGGTCCCGTCGCTCAGGGAGGCCTCGCCCGCAGCGAAAAAGTTTATCGCCTGCGCCATCGAGACCGTCACGGGCGGGGAGAAAAGCCTTTGATAAGAAAAACGCTTCGCAGAAGTTCTGCGAAGCGTTTTTTTGCCCAAAAGCCGTTTATTTGAGCTCGGCGGTGAAGGCGATCTTCCCGTCGTCCACGATGGCGCGGATGGAGCCGTGGTGCCCCTCGGCGATCGAGCGCGCGATGGAAAGGCCGATGCCAAAGCCGCTGCCCGACGAGCGGGATTGATCGGCACGGTAAAAGCGGTCGAAGAGCTTCTGCGCGTTTTCCGGAGCAACATCCTCGCAGGCGTTCGACGAGCGGAGGACGACACCGCGCTTCACCTTTTCGAGCGAGAATTCAATGGGGGAATCCGGCAGTGCATATTTGACCGCGTTGTCGAGCAGGATCGAGACGAGCTGGCGCACGGCGTATTCGTCGCCGCGATAGGTGAGGCCGTCCGTGATCGAAAGGCGCAGCTCGTGCCCCTTCGACGCGGCGAAGTCGACGAACGTTTCCGCCGTTTCGCGCACGGCGTCGCTCACAGCCTGTGCCGGTGCGGCGGGCACCGATGCCGGTGCATCGAGCGATGTGACGTTTACCTTTACGGACGGCGGCGTGACCGGCGCGGGCGACAGCACCGCGGGCTACGAGATCGACGGCACGGCGCTCACCATCACCGACAGCGGTACCTACACCGTCTCCGACAGCTGTGCGGACGGCTCCATCAAGGTGAAAAAGGGTACGACCGGCGTGACGCTGGTGTTGGACGGCCTGACACTTACGAGTGAGAACACCGCCGCTATCACCTGCGGCAAGTCGAGCGAGGTGACCATCCTTGTTTCCAACGGTACGGAAAATTCCCTGAGCGATACCGAGCAGAACAATGACGACAACTACCCCGAAAACGAAAATGCCGAAAACGCCGTCATTAAGTGTAAGGATGGCTCGCTTGTCACCCTCTGCGGCGATGGAGAGTTGACCATCACGGCCAACGGCAAAAACGGCATCAAATCCGGCGCGACGACGGATGAGGACGGCGAAGCGTCGCTGACCATCCGCGATTTGACGCTGAATATCGATGCACCCGTCAACGACGCCATCAACGCCGAGCAGCTTTTGAACGTCGAGAGCGGCACGCTAACCATCGACGCCGCGGATGACGCCATTCACTGCGATTTGGTGCTGAACATCGGCGCGGACGGCACGGACGGCCCCACGATCGACATCACGAATTGCTGCGAGGGCCTTGAGGGCGCGGAGCTGAACGTTTGTTCCGGTGATATTACGATCAACGCCTCGGACGACTGCCTGAATGCGGCAAATTCCGACCTGACGGACTATGACTTCACGATGACGATCTCCGGCGGCACGATCGACGCCTATACCTCCGGCGGCGACGGCTTTGACTCCAACGGCGAGCTGGCCATCACGGGTGGTACAGTCGTTGTGTGGACGGCCAACACGGCGGACAACGAGCCGCTGGATGCCGACGGCACCATCACCGTCTCAGGCGGCACGGTGCTCGCCGCGGGCGGTAGCAGCGGCATGGGCATGAACCTGGAGGCCGCGCAGCCCTGCGTCATTTACGGCTCAACGGGCTTTGGCGGCATGCCGGGCAGTACGCAGAGCAGCCTGATTGCCGCGGACGAGAATTTCACGATTGAAGACGCCGACGGCAATGCTGTGTACAGCGGCACAGCCAGATGCGGTGCGAACTTCATCCTCTTCTCATCTGCCGATGTGGTGGCGGACAGTGCGTATACCCTCAAGGCGGGCGACAGCTCCACCGAAGGGACCGCGCAGAGCGGGACGGTTTCCACCGGCATGGGCATGGGCGGCGGCTTCCCCGGCGGCGGACAGAAGCCAGACGGTGAACCGCCCGAGAGCTTTGACGGTCAGATGCCAAACGGCGAGAAGTCAGAGCTTCCCGACGGGGAAGTGCCCGAAATGCCCAGCGGCGAGCGCCCCACACCGCCCAGTGGGCAGGGAAGCCCCGCTGACGGCAACGCCCCAGCGGGCGACAGTACCTCCGATACCACTCCAACTGCCTAATGGCAGAGATAAAGAAAAGCAGACGGCTCGCGCAGGCCGTCTGCTTTTTGCTGTCTGTTCAGTTTTACATCGTCTCAAAACCGACGATCACGCCGCCGCGCTCGGCATAGTAGCTGCAAAGACCACGGCAGGGACGGATCTCAATGTCTGCTTCAGGAAAGTGCCCGCGCAGCGAAGCGGCGAGCGCCCCAGCCGCCTCTGGATTTTCGGCGTGGTGGATGCGCACCTTGCCGCCGTGGTAGTCAGCTTCCAGAAGCTTCTGTACTATCGCCGCGCACGTCTTTTTTTCGCCGCGGCATTTTTCAACGGGCTGGATCGTGCCCTCAAGACTTGCGGTGGCGAGGATCTGAATGCCGAGAATGCCGATGGCGCCCGCGGCGATTTTGCTGACGCGGCCGTTTTGCGCCAGATTGTGCAGGGACTTAAGACTGAAGAAGAGGTGCGTGGTGGCAAGATATTCCTGTGCCTTTTCGCAGACCACATCGAAGGGGAGGCCCTTGGCGTGCAGCTCTGCGAGCTTCTCTGCGAGCAACTGCATCTCCGGTCCCGTGCTCAGCGTGTCAAAGATGTGAATTTTGACCTCGGGATGCGACTGGAGATACACGTCGCGTGCGGCCATGGCCGAGGCACAGGTGCCGGACAGGCTGCTTGTGATGGTAATGACGAAAATCTCATCCGCACCTTCGAACGCCTTGAGCCAGCCGTCGAGGCTGGGGCAGGCCGTGCTGGATTTGCCGTTGTGGGCCGCGAGATAGTCGAGCAGCTCGTGTGTGTCGAGCGTTTCATCGTCCACGAAGTCGCGCTCGCCGGCGCGGATGGTCATGGGCACGCTCTGATAGGTTACGCCCTCCAGCATCGTGAGGTTGGCAGAGGAGTCGGCGATCAGTTTCATCATGGGGAAGCCTCCAAAAAAATAATCGGTTATTCAAAAACCTGTTGTCAGGTGAAATTATCTTTGACTACAATACAACGATTTTCAATAACTGTCAATCGGTTTTTGAAAAACTTATTGACATTTTTTTCACCAAAGTTTAAGATGATGAAAACGCAGTTTGAACGGAGGAGCAGCTATGGACGAAAATATGCGCAGCCGTCTGGCGGAGTCTGTCCGAAGCTTTCATATCCCGCGGCTCGGGGAGATCCCCGACGTGGGGCTGTATCTCGAACAGGTGACGCGTTATGTCAATCAATCCATCACGGGATGCGGGCTCAGTCCCATCACGGCCTCGATGGTCAGCAATTATGTTAAGCAGAAGATCATCCCCGGGCCAGAGAAAAAGGCCTACGGCGCGAAGAGCATTGCGTACCTCATCTTTGTCTCGTGCATCAAGAGCGTCGTCGCGATGGACGACATCCGCGCGCTGATCGGCATTCAGCACGAGACCTACGATCTGCCGACCGCTTATCACTACTTCTGCGAGGAATTTGAAAATCTCATCCGCTATGTCTTCGGCGCGAGCGACCATCTTGCAAGCGTCGGACAGGACGAGTCGGATGAAAAGGAACTGCTGCGCTCGGCACTTTTAAGCGTGACGCACAAGCTCTATCTCGACGCCTATCTGCGGCTGCTGAGGCAAGACGCGGAGCGCGCACAAAAGGAAACAGAGGAAGCGCAATGACCGTTGAACAGTTTGTCATGGCCTACGGCGCGGAGCAGGACCGTCTGCGCGCCCTGCTGCCGGAGGGCTTTGCCTCGCTGCGGCCGGTGCTGCGCATCAACGCGGAGGTGCGCGACGGCAAAACGGGGGCTCTCGAGTTCAACACTGCCGCGGAAAAAGCCGACAATCGCGGCTGGGTCAACATCGGCCGCTGGGACGATGTTTCCTTTACGAAGGACGGCAAAAAGACGACCTTCACGCCGCCGGAGCTGACGATCTCGTTCACCGGCGTCGGCATCGAGGGCGGCTGCCCTGCGGAAAAGGACAACGTAGGCTGCTATTACTTGAAAGACGGTACGTTTACGCTCGTGCCCGCGGAGAAGATCACAGCAAACAAGGAATTCTGCGACTGTGAATTCGCATGGCGCTTTGCAGGCGGCGCGCACGGTGTCAGCCTTGGCAAAATGCTGCCCGCCATCCCCGAAGAGGAGACGACGCACTATGAAAAGGCGGCTTTCACGGTCGAAAATGCCGCCGTCATCCCCTGCATGCAGGTGTTGGGGGCCTATCAGGTGACGTTCGAGCGCTGATTTTTGAAAAAGGGCTTGCATTTTTGCCCGCGCTTTGCTATACTGCGCAGTCGGGAATGAGGTTCTCCCACGGCACTGCCGAAACCGCTTTTTTGAGCTGATGACTTCTGTGATTTTGAACGGTCACAGGGGGCATCAGCTTTTTTGTGTCCGGAGGAGGAAATTTATGTTAACTTCACTCGCACTCGTCTTTTTGGTTGGCCTTGCGCTGGCCGCGCTGTGTCAGAAGCTGAAGCTGCCGCGCATCATCGGCATGCTGGCGACGGGCATCCTGCTGGGGCCGTGCGTGCTCAACGTGCTGGACGGCTCGATTTTGTCGATCTCAGCCGACCTGCGCAAGCTCGCGCTCGTTATTATCCTGCTCAAGGCGGGACTGTCGCTCGATTTGGGCGACCTCAAAAAGGTCGGCCGTCCGGCGATCTTGATGTCGTGCCTGCCCGCAACGTGCGAGATCATCGGCTATGTGCTGCTCGCGCCGTGCTTCCTCGGCGTCACGCGCGTGGAGGCGGCGGTCATGGGCTCGGTGCTCGCGGCGGTGTCGCCCGCGGTCGTCGTGCCGCGCATGGTGCAGCTGATGGAAAGCGGCCGCGGAACGGACAAGAGCATCCCGCAGATGATCCTGGCCGGCGCATCGTGCGACGATATCTTCGTCATTGTGCTGTTTACAACGTTTCTGCACACGGCGCAGGGCGGCAGCGCCAACGCTGCGGACTTTTTGAGCATCCCTGCGTCGATCGTGCTCGGCGTTGCGCTGGGTGCGCTTGTCGGGTGGTTGCTCAGCCGCTTTTTCGAGACTGCCTATGCCCGAGCGCACTGCATCCGCAACAGCATGAAGGTCATCATCGTGCTGGGGGTCTCGCTGCTGCTCGTCGCGGCGGAGGGCTGGCTCGAGGGCATCGTGCCGGTGTCGGGACTGCTCGCGGTCGTCAGCATGGCGTGCTTACTTAAGATGAAGTGCACGCCGTTCGTTGCCAAGCGGCTCTCTGAAAAATTCGGCAAGCTCTGGCTGGCGGCGGAGGTCATTTTGTTCGTCCTTGTCGGAGCGGCGGTCGATATCCGCTATATGGCGGGCGTGGGCCTTGCGGCGGTCGGCATGATCTTCTCGGCGCTCATTTTCCGCGCCGTGGGTGTGTGCCTTTGCCTTGTCAGAACGCCGCTTACGGCGAAAGAGAGGCTTTACTGCGTGTTTGCCTATCTTCCCAAGGCGACGGTGCAGGCGGCCATCGGCTCGGTGCCGCTTGCGGCGGGGCTGCCCTGCGGCAGCATCGTGCTGTCGGTCGCGGTGCTCGGCATCGTCATCACCGCGCCGCTCGGGGCGTTTTTGATGGACACGAGCGCGCCGAAGCTGCTGAGTAAAGCGGAGGAATAAAGAAAAGGACTTGGACGCTTTCGTCCAAGTCCTTTTCTGTTTTTATCAAGTGCTCACACGTCGAGCGCCATATTTGTGCGCTCCATCACCACCACGAGGATGGGAATGAGGATGAGCTGCAAGATGATGCCGGGGATGGCCGTCGTCACCGCGCCGGAGAGGAAGAGGGCGAGGCTGAACTCCGTGCCCTGAAGGCCCGCGAGCAGGAACTTCACAAGGCCCCACACAAGGCGGCCCGCGACCATCGCGGAGATGAGAGAGGCATAGACGCGCCAGCCTGTTTTCGGCAGCTTGCGGTACAGAAGACCGGCGATGGCGCCGTAGGTCGCCATTTCAAACGCCATGGCGATGGCGACCCAAACGGGCGGCATGCCGAAGATCATCGAGCGCAGCAGCGGGGAGATAAAGCCGACCGCGAGTCCCCACGGCCAGCCGCACATGAAGCCGCACAGCAGCGCGGGCAGGTGCATGGGACAGAGCATGGAGCCGATCTCGGGGATATGGCCGATCAAAAACGGCAGGACCATCGCCAAGGCGAGGAAGAGCGCGGAATAGGTGAGTTTTCTCACCGGGGAAGCGGTACGGGCAGTTGCAGCGGCAGCGTTGTTCATGGTTTGTTCTCCATTCCTTCGAGCAGCGAACGGATGTGCGCCATGGCATCGTCCAGAATGGCGGAGGACTTTTTGTCCACGCCCGCGACATACGTGCTGCATAGATTCATCGGGATGAGCACACGGTAGGCATTGCTTGACGCGACGGCGTTTGCCATGGCGGGGGAGATCTCGCCCATCAGCGCATCGGCGATCGCGATGCCGATGGGGCCGACGATGATCTGCGCGCTGCGGCAGGCCACGATGACGGGGTTTTCGCCCGTGGCCACGCGGTCAGCGCCCGCGCGGCGCATCACGTCGGAAGCGGCGCTGTTCGTACCGACCGCCATGATCTCGAGGTGCGGGAAGGACTTTTTGATGTTCTCGACCAAAGTTTTGCCGAGCTTTCCGCCCTGGCCGTCGATGACAAGGATCGTCACGGTGTTCTCATCCTCTCTTGCGTCTTGTTTTCTGCGCGAAAACCCTTGAAAAGACAAAGAAAAGGCATCAATATTCCCCTTGCAGGGAGATTGATACCTTGATGATACCTCGTTTGCTTTCAGGGAACGCGCGGAAGAAAAGTCAGCTTGTGCCAACGCTGCCGGCTTGTGCCGACGCGGGAATTTTATCAAAAAAGCGCAGGGCTGTCAATCCCTTGCCCCTTGCGAAAGGGGCGAAAAAGCGCTATGATAAACGAAACTTTTTGGTAAAGGAACCCCGCCGCTATGACGAATTTTACCGATATTCGCGACTTTCTGCGCGCCCACTGCGCGCGCTATCCAGAGCTGGCGCTTCAGGACGTCTTCAAGGCGCTCTATCAGAGCGCCTTTGGCTGCGAGCATCTGATCGCCGACCCGTCCGCCGCCGCAGACTACATCCGCGCCGAAGCGGCGCGAAGCGGTGACCGTATCTCCGAGCTCGTCGAGCTGCTCGGCGGCGACTACTGCCGTGTGCACCTCGGCATTTTGCAGGACGGCTTGAGCGCGGAGACGTTTGCGCGGCTCTTCGCCCTCTCTGCGCGGCACGAGGAGTGCGGGCGCGAAAAGCTCGAAGCGATGCTCACCGCCTTGCAGACAATGGCCGACGCGGGCGAGCTGCCGTTTTCTGCGCAGGAGACGGCGGAAGCTGTTGAGAGGTGGCGCAAGGACGGCTTTCCGCCGCTGCACCACTCCGAGATATTTCGGCAGAATTACGCGCCCGCGTACCGCGTCCTGCGGCGCGACTTCGCCCGCGCGCTGCCGCTGTTTGCGCGCATCGACCGCCTGGCGGCGGAAAGAAGCCGCGTGCTCGTCGCCATCGAGGGCGGCAGCGCCAGCGGCAAGACGACGCTCGGCGAGCTGCTGCAAAATGTTTACGGCTGCCCTGTCTTCCACATGGACGACTTTTTCCTCCGGCCCGAGCAGCGCACGGAGGCGCGCTTCACGCAGCCCGGCGGCAACGTCGACCGCGAGCGCTTTTTGGAAGAGGTGCTGATCCCTCTGCGCGAGGGAAGACCCGTCGACTACCGCCGCTTCGACTGCGCGACGTTTACCATCGCCCCGCCGCAGCGGATTAAGGCGGGAACACTCAACATTGTCGAGGGCGCGTACTCCATGCACCCCGACCTTGCGCTGTACTACGATCTATCCGTTTTTCTGCCGATTTCGGCAGAAAAACAGCGCGAGCGCATCCTCAAACGGAATGCGCCCGCGCATGCAAAGCAGTTTTTCGACCGCTGGATCCCTTTCGAGCAGCGCTATTTCGACGCGCTCGATGTGCGGAACCGCTGCGATCTCATCCTTTCGGCGGACGATTAAATGAGCGTGCCGCTCGGCGCGATGCCGAGCACATATTCGACCGCAATCGCCACAAGAACGACCAGCAGCGAAATGATGAAGCCGTGAAGCATCGGCTTTGCGCCAGACTTGCACAGCGCCGCGAAGTTCGTATTGAGGCCGATGGCGGCGAGCGCCGCGACCATCAGGAACTTGCTGATACTCTTGAGCGTCGTAGCGAGGCCCGCGGGAATGACGCCGACGCTGCACAGAATGGACATTGCAAGGAAACCGAGGATGAACCACGGGAACACCGACTTCATATTGACCTTGACGCCATGGTCGCCGCTTTGCGCGGCGGCCTTTTTCTTGAGGTGCACGCTGATGGCGGCGAAGACCAGCACCGTCGGGATGATGGCGAGTGTGCGCGTCAGCTTGACCATCGTGGCAAAGTCGCCTGCGGCCTCGCTGAAGGCGTAGCCCGTGGCGACGACGCTCGAGGTGTCGTTGACCGCCGTGCCGGCCCACAGGCCGAACGCCGCGTCGGAAAGGCTCATCGCGCGGCCGAGCAGCGGGAACACGACGACCATGATCGTGTCAAAGAGGAACGTTGCCGACATGCCGTAGGCGATGTCCATGTCCGTTGCCTCGATGACCGGCGCGATGGCGGCGATGGCGCTGCCGCCGCAGATGCCCGTGCCCGCGTTGATGAGGCTGCTCGTCTTCCAGTCAAGCCCCAGCGCCTTGCCGATCACATAGCCGAGGCCGAAGCACGTCGCCAGTGTGAAGAGCATGACGGTGAGCGAGAACTTACCGACCGTCAGTACGGTCGTGATGTTCAGGCTGGCGCCGAGCAGGATGATGGCGAATTTCAGAATTTTCTTCGAGGTGAATTTGATGCCGGGCTTTGTCTTGTCATTCGGCGCGTAAAAGCGGTTCACGATCATGCCGATGAACATCGCGATGACCGACGCGCCGATCAGGTGCAGCCCCACGGATTCCTCCAGCTGCTCTAAAAACTTGGCCACCGCGGCGATGACGAGCGCGATGGCGCAGCCGGGCAGCATTTTCTTTACGGATTCGATAAATTTCATGTGCTTTTTCTCTCCTCTAATGCGTGTTGCGGGTATATTATATCACCGACTTATGATATAATAAAATTATAAATAAGAATATGTCGATTCCTGTTTGTTATCGACAAAGGAGAGAGAACATGGACCAGCGGCTTGAGACCTTTTTGACCGTGTGCGCCACGATGAACTACCGCAAGGCGGCGGAGCAGCTGCATTTGACGCAGCCCGCCGTGACGAAACAGATTCAGGCGCTTGAAGCGCTGTACGGCGTGCGCCTTTTTACCTACGACAGCCGAAAGCTCAGAAAAACGGCGCAGGGCGAAACGCTTGAGATTTACGCCATCAGCCAGCGCTATCAGGACGAGGAGCTGCGCCGTGCGCTCAAACGGCAGGAGAAGACGAGCCTTCGCATCGGCGCGACGAAGTCCATCGGCGACTATATCCTGCTGCCGCAGATTATCCGCTTTTTGAAAGAACCGGACAACGAGCTTTTTTTTACCGTCGACAATACGGCACACCTGCTCGCCCAGCTCGAGGGCGGTGAGCTTGACTTCGTCGTGCTCGAGGGCATTTTCGACAAGAGCCGGTACGAGAGCTTTCTGCTGCGCAACGAGCCCTACATCGGCATCTGTGCGAAAGATCACCCGTTTTCGGGCTGTGAGGTGCCGATGGATGAGCTCTTTTCCGAGCGGCTCATCCTGCGCGAGTCTGGCTCCGGTACGCGAAAGATTTTAGAGCGAGAGCTCATGCAGTGCGGCTACACGGTCGAGGCGTTTCGCGCGAATGTCTGCATCAGCAGCTTCAAGCTCATCCGGCATCTGGTGAGCGAGGGCTGCGGCGTGAGCTTCCTCTACGAGGCCGTCGTCAAGAATGATGCGCAGTTCGGGCATTTTTCCTGCCCGCCGCTCACGGGCGTGCACGAGCTGAACGTCGTGTGCCTCAAAAACACCAATGTGCCCGCGCTTGCGCGGCGGTTCCTTGATCTGTAAATTTGGACAATTCTGCCGATCTGCGCAAAAATGCGGGGAATTGAGCGATATGACTGCGGTTTATGGAATCAGTCAATGGAAAAATCCAACATTTTTCTGTAAAATAGAGCTTGGATAAGATAGGTGATGATCGCCGCGCGATATTTTTGCTGCGCGGCGGCAAGCACGTGGTACGCCGCGAAAAGGGAGAGCAGGAACATGAGCGATATCAACGGCAGCAAGCCCACGAATTTCCCTCTCGACGAGAGTAAACTGGGTTTCAAAATTCCCCGCACGGACGCCCCGCGCGAAAACGTCCTCAAGCTCGGCAGTATGATCACGAACCGCATCGGCCTCAAGGCCACGGCGGACGACCCCGAGTACTGGGGCCTTGCCGGCGTGATGACCGACGAGATGGTCGACGTCGCGCTCAAAATGGGCGTGCGCAAGCCCAAGACGACCGAGCAGTTGATGAAGCTCACCAAAATGGAGCGCGAGCCGCTCGAAAAGCTCCTCACGGAGATGGCGTGGACAGGCATCATCGAGTACAACTGGGAGAACCTGGACGGCAAGAACCCCAAGCATGAAAAGCGCTGGGTGCTGCCGCTGTTCGTCCCCGGCAGCGCGGAATTTCTGAACATGCGCAAAAGCCAGATCGACGAGCATCCCGAGGTCGCGGCGTTCTTTGAGCGCATGACGATGCTCCCGCTCGAAAAGATCACGCCCATGGTGCCGCCGGGAGGCGCAGGCATCGGCATGCACGTCATCCCTGTGGAAAAGGCCATCGAGACGGAGAACGAGTCCGTTGACTTAGAGCACATCTCTTACTGGCTCAGCAAGTACGAGGGCAAGTACGCCAAGAGCATGTGCTCCTGCCGCGCTAGCCGCGCCAAGCTCGGCGAGGGCTGCGGCGACGACGCCGAAAGCTGGTGCATCGGTGTGGGCGACATGGCCGACTACATCGTCGAAACACAGCGCGGCGAATACATCACGAAGGACGAAGCGCTCGAAATTTTCAAAAAGGCCGAGGACAACGGCTTTGTCCACCAGATCACGAATATCGACGGTGAGCAGAAAATTTTCGGCATCTGCAACTGCAACGTCAATGTCTGCAACGCGCTGCGCACATCGCAGCTGTTCAACACGCCGAACCTGTCGCGCAGCGCGTATGTTGCGAGCGTCGAGAGCGAGAAGTGCGTCGCCTGCGGCCGCTGCGTCGAAAACTGCCCCGCGGGCGCGGTCAAGCTGGGACAGAAGCTCTGCACGAAGGACGGCTACATCGAATATCCCCGTCAGGAGCTGCCCGATGAGATCAAGTGGGGGCCTGAAAAGTGGAGCGTCGATTATCGCGACAAAAACCGCATCAACTGCTACGATACCGGCACCTCGCCGTGCAAGACGGCCTGCCCGGCGCACATCGCGGTGCAGGGCTATTTGAAGCTCGCCGCGCAGGGCAAGTACCGCGAAGCCTTGCAGCTCATCAAGCGTGAAAATCCGTTCCCCGCGGTCTGCGGCCGCATCTGCAACCGCCGCTGCGAGGATGCCTGCACGCGCGGTACGGTCGATCAGGCCGTCGCCATTGACGAGGTCAAGCGCTTCATCGCCCAGCAGGACCTGAACGCGGAAACGCGCTTTGTGCCCGAAAAGGTCATTCCGAAGGTCGACGGCGAATTTTCCGAGAAGATCGCCGTCATCGGTGGCGGCCCCGCGGGCCTGTCGTGCGCATACTACCTCGCTGAAAAGGGCTACCGCCCGACGGTGTTTGAAAGGGAAGCGCGTCCCGGCGGCATGCTGATGAACGGCATTCCGAGTTTCCGCCTCGAAAAAGACGTGGTGGAGGCAGAGATCGACATCTTGCGTGAACTCGGTGTCGAGTTCCGCTGCGGCGTGGAGGTCGGAAAAGACGTGACCATCGCGCAGCTGCGCGAGCAGGGCTATCAGGGTTTCTATGTGGCCGTCGGTCTCCAGTCCGGCGGCAAGCTGAACATCCCCGGCGGCGACGCGGACGGCGTCATGGCGGGTATCGACTTTATGCGGCAGGTCAACCTGCATGAAAAGAAGACGCTTTCCGGTAAGGTCGTCGTCATCGGCGGCGGCAACATCGGCGCGGACGTTGCGCGCACGGCGGTGCGCTGCGGCGCGGAGAGCGTTCACCTCTACTGCTTAGAGGCTTACGACGATATGCCGATGGGCGAGGAAGACCGCAGCGAGTGCGAGCGCGACGGCATCACCGTCCACGCCGGCTGGGGCCAGACCGAGATCGTGGTGGAGGACGGCAAGTGCGCGGGCATCAGGTTCCGCAAGTGCACGCGCGTCAAGAACGACGAGGGCCGCTTCGCACCTGAGTTTGACGACAGTGTGAGCGAGCAGGCCGAGTGCACGACGGTTCTCTACTGCATCGGCCAGAAGGTCGACTGGCGCGAGCTGCTCACCGGCACCGCTGTTGAGTTCAACCCCAACGGCACGGTCAAGGCAGACCCCGTCACGTATCAGACGGCGGAAAAGGATATCTTCGTCGGCGGCGACGCCTATACGGGTCAGAAATTTGCCATCGACGCCATCGCCGCGGGCAAGGAGGGCGCGATCTCGCTGCACCGTTTTGTCCAGCGCGCAACGCTGACGGTCGGACGCAACCGCCGCCAGTTCATCGAGCTCAACAAGGAAAGCGCGCTGATCCCCGTCAATTACGACACAACGCCGCGCCAGCGTATCGGCTATAACGAGGCGCTGCGCAGGACGTTTAGCGACGAGCGCGTCGCGTTCACCGAAGAGCAGATCAAAAAGGAGACCGCGCGCTGCCTTAGCTGCGGCGCGAGCATCGTCGACCCGAACAAGTGCATCGGCTGCGGCGTCTGCACGACGAAGTGCGCGTTCGACGCCATCCACCTGCACCGCGAGAGACCGGAGTGCAGCAAGATGTACGCCTGTGAGGACAAGATGAAGGCCATCCTGCCGTACATGATCAAGCGTGAGTTCAAGATCAAGCGTGCGGCGAGAAAGAGCAAGTAATGCACGAGCTGGGCATTGTCTTCCACGTCATCAAGAGCGTGGAAAAGATCGGAGAGGAAAACGGCCTGACGAACGTCGCGTCCGTGACGCTCGAGCTCGGCGAGGTGTCCGGTGCGATCCCGCACGAACTCGAAAGCTGCTGGAACTGGGCAGTCAAGAAGACCGAGCTTTTACCGGAGGCCGCGCTCAAGATCGAGACCATCCCCGCCGTTACGTACTGCGAGAGCTGCGGGCGCGACTATCCCACGGTGCAGTTTGGCCGCACCTGCCCGCACTGCGGCAGCGAAAAAACGTGGCTCAAGCAGGGCCGCGAGATCAACTTAAAGGAGATCGAGGCGATATGACAGAACCCTATAAGATCATCGAGGTGAAAGAGAGCGTCTTCGCCGACAACGACCGCGAGGCCGCACGCCTTCGCACGCAGCTCAAGCAGGACAGAACGTTTCTGCTGAACCTGATGTCCTCGCCGGGCAGCGGCAAGACGACGACGCTGCTGCGCACGCTTGAAGCGCTCAAGGATGAGCTGCGCATCGGCGTGATGGAGGCAGACATCGACTCCGACGTGGACGCGAAGACTATCGCGGACGCGGGCGTCAAGTCCATCCAGCTCCACACGGGCGGCATGTGCCACCTCGATGCAAGCATGACGGAGCAGGGTCTCAAGGAGATCGGCACGAAGGACTTGGACCTCGTCGTGCTCGAAAACGTCGGCAACCTCGTCTGCCCCGCGGAGTTCGACACGGGCGCGGTCAAAAACGCGATGATCCTCTCCGTGCCGGAGGGGCACGACAAGCCGCTCAAGTACCCGCTCATCTTCACTGTGTGCGACGCGCTCATCATCAACAAGATCGACGTGCTGCCGTATTTCGACTTCGACATGGAAAAGGTCGTCGAATACGCACACATGCGCAACCCGAAGCTCAAGATATTCCCCCTCTCCGCCAAAACCGGCGAGGGCGTGGACGCTTGGCGTAATTGGCTGCGCGAGCAGGTGCGCGCTTGGAACGGGTGAGAAAAGGGAAAGAGATGTACCGCAAGGTACATCTCTTTTTTTGTTATGCGTCCAGCCGAAAGACCGACGGGTAAATTTGTCCGTCTCTGAATTCGAGTACGCCGTAGGTCGGGCGGCGGGGATCGCCAATCGAACCGGGATTCATCGTCATCGGCCGCGACGCCGCGTCCACGAGCGGCACGTGCGTGTGGCCGAAGAGCAGAATGTCGGCGTTCATCTCGAGCGCGCGGTACTGCGCACGGAGAAGTCCGGTCTTCACCCCTAACGTGTGCCCGTGCGCGATGAGCACGCGGTGATCGTCCAGAATCAGCACGCGCTCAAGCGCTTCAAAGCGCCCGAAGTCGCAGTTGCCGGGGACCTGCTCGAGCGGCAGGCTGGGGAAAAGTTCACGCAGCTCCTCGACATCGCGCCAGCCGTCGCCAAGATGGATGATGCCCTGCGGCTTTACGAGCTCCACCGCGCGCACCATGTTGTCGACATTGCCGTGCGAGTCGGATAGTACAAGGTATTTCATAGCGCTTACAGGAACTTGTCGAGCTCGCGCTCGACCTCATCCATTTTTTTGATCTGCGGCTTATCGATGCGATAGCCGCCCTTGACGACCATGTCGAGCTCACGCAGCGCGCTCAAATTCTGAAGAGGGTTGTCGGAGCAGACGATCAGGTCGGCCTGCTTGTCCGCCTCAATGCTGCCGGTCAGATCACCGATGCCCGCGAGCCGGGCATTGAGTTTCGTCGCGCTGTAGAGCGCGAACGCGGGCGTCACGCCGCAGTATTTGACGAAATAGTGCAGCTCGCGCCACATGTCGTAATGCGTGATGTACGGGCAGCCGACGTCCGTGCCGAGACCGACTGGCACGCCCGCGGCGAGGTTTGCCTTTGCGAGCGCGACGATGCCGTCGAAGACGATCTTGCCGTTTTCCTGCTGCTCATACGTCGCGTGCGAAATGCTGCGGTCGAAGAGCGCGTAGAGCAGGGCGGGGGAAATGGTCGAAATTTGGAACGCCTTGCGCTGCTTGAAGAGCGTGATCATTTCATCGCTTGGCTGCGCGCCATGCTCGATGGAGTCGACGCCGTTTTGCAGCGCGACCATCACGCCCTCAGGGCTCTCAACGTGCGCCGCGACGATCATGCCGAGCGAATGTGCCTTGTCGCACGCGGCCTTGACAAGCTCGGGCTGCATGCGCAGCACGCCCGGCTCGCCCACGACTTCGGCGTCCAGCACGCCGCCGGTGATCATCAGCTTGATGAGGTCGGGCTTTTCGGCGGCGATCTTTTCGACGAGCGCCGCGGCCTCTTCGGCGGAGTGCGCCTCGTAGGCGAGCGAACCCGCCATGTGCCCGCCGGGGACGGAGACCGCCATGTTCGACGCCAGCACGCGCGGGGCAAGAATTTTGCCCGCCGCGGCGAGGTCGCGAATTTTCGTGTCGTAATCGGCGACGCCGCCGACTGTGCGGATGGTCGTGACGCCGGAGAGCAGCTCGGTTTTTGCGTAGCCCTCGCACATGTTGACGCCGATCCTGTTCGTCAGCGCGCAGGAGGTGATGAGCTTGACGAGCTTTTTGGGGTCGCTCGCCTTCTTTTTCGGCTTGCCCGAGGCGGGCAGGTGCACGTGCATGTTGATGAGACCCGGCAGCACATATTTTCCGCCGAGGTCGACTGCCTCATAGCCCGCGGGGATATGCTGTGCGTCGACGATCTCATTGATTTTCTCGCCGTCGATGCAGACGGCCTTGCCCGTCTGCGGCTCCATGTGTTCAGAGCCGTCGAGAAGCACGCAGTTTGTCAATGCGTACTTTTTGTCGTTGTGGTACATCGGAGTGTGCGCCTTTCTTGTTATCGAATCTGGCCGCTGCCAGTGATGACGTATTTATAGGTGCTCAGCTCGTCGAGCCCCATCGGGCCGCGCGCGTGGAGCTTCTGCGTCGAAATGCCCATCTCGCAGCCGAGGCCGAACTCCCCGCCGTCGGTGAAGCGGGTGGAGACGTTGACGTACACCGCCGCGCTGTCGACCTCGTCGACAAAGCGGTCGGCCGCGGCTTGGTTCTCGGTCACGATGCAATCGCTGTGGTGCGTCGAGTGATGCTGGACATGCGCGATGGCCGCATCCAGATCATCTACGACCGCGACGGCGAGAATGTAATCGAGAAATTCCGTGTCGAAGTCGAGCTCCGTTGCCGCCGTGCCGGGAATGATCTCCGCCGCGGCTTCGTCGAGCCGCAGCTCGACGGGGACAAGGCCCGCTTCCCTACGCTTGTCGACAAGCGCGGCCTTGAGCTTGGGGAGAAATTCCTTTGCAATGTCGCGGTGGACAAGGCAGACCTCCTCCGCGTTGCAGACGGACGGGCGGCTCGTCTTGGCGTTTTCGATGATCTTTACCGCCATGTTGAGGTCAGCGTCCCTGTCGACGTACACATGGCAGATGCCCGTGCCGGTCTCGATGCAGGGAACGCTTGCATTTTCCACGCACGCGCGGATGAGCCCCTTGCCGCCGCGGGGGATCAGCAGGTCGACAAGGCCGTCCGCCGTCATCAATACCTGCGCGCTCGCATGCGTTGTATCCTCAACGATGTTGACAATGTCGGAATCGCCGCCGACGGACTCAACGCCCGCCTTGAGCGCCGTGACGATGGCGTGAGAGGAGCGATAGGCCTCCTTGCCGCTGCGCAGCATGCAGACGTTGCCGCTCTTGATGCACAGCGCCGCAGCGTCCGACGTGACGTTCGGGCGGCTCTCGTAGATGATGGCGACCAGACCGAGCGGCACCTGCCGCTTGGTGATGGTCATACCATTGGGGCGCTTGAACTGCGCGAGCGCGCGGCCCACGTGGTCAGGCAGCGCCGCGGCCTCGCGGATGCCCTCGGCCATCGCGTGGATGCGGCTCTCCGTCAGGGCGAGACGGTCGAGCATCACGTCAGAGATCGTGCCCTTCGCCGCATCCATGTCCTTGGCATTTTCGCGCAGGATATCTTCGCTGTTGGCCTCAAGGCTCTCCGCCATCGCGAGCAGCAGCCGGTTCTTCTCCTCGGCGCTTGCGCTGCGGATGCTGCCCCAGGCAGCTTTTGTGCGTTCCAGAAGTTCGATCGTTGTCATGCTTCATCCCTCTTTGCCAAAAATCTTGTGCCCACGCGCTTGCCCGCGGCCACATCGTAGAGTACCTCGGGCGACTGGCCGTTGGCGATGACCATTTCGCAGCCTGCTGTCGTCGCCATCTGCGCGGCGCGGAGCTTGGTCGCCATGCCGCCGGTGCCGAGGTTCGACCCGCTGCCGCCGCCGAGCGAAATGATGTGCTCGTCGATCTTTTCCACCGTGTCGATGAGCTTCGCGTCGGGGTTCTTGCGCGGGTCTCCGTCGAAGAGCCCGTCGATGTCCGAAAGCAGAATGAGGAGGTCCGCCTGGATCGTCACGGCCACGATGGCAGAGAGCGTATCGTTGTCGCCGATGCCGAACTCCTCGGTGGAGATGGTGTCGTTCTCGTTGATGACCGGCAGCGCGCCGAGCTCTAAAAGCCGCGCGAGCGTGTTGTGGAAGTTCTGCTTGCGCACGCCGCCCTCTTCGATATCCGGTGCGGTGATGAGCAGCTGTGCCACGGTGTGGTTATACTCGGTGAAGAGCTTGTCGTAAATGTACATCAACTCGCACTGGCCGACAGCGGCGGAGGCCTGCTTCGTCGGCACGTCTTTCGGCCGTTCGCTCAGGTTGAGCTTGCCAAAGCCCATGGCGATGGCGCCAGAGGAGACGAGGATGATCTCGTGTCCCATATTTTTAAGGTCGCTTAAAACCTTGCACAGCTTTTCCATACGCTGGATGTTCAGCCGCCCCGTGGGGTGTGCCAGCGTGGATGTGCCGACCTTGACGACAATTCTCATATCGTGATCCCTCCGATCAAAGCGGGCGCGCGATGCGCGCGGACGCTGGAATTTGCCCTTTATTATACCGCGCCGATTTGCATTTTGCACTCTTTTTTTGCAAATTTTGCGCCGTAATGACACAGTAAAGTGAAAAAGCACAGGCGCGCGAAAGCGCGCCTGTGCTTTTTTGTGAGATTCTGCTTAAAACGGCTTTTTCGCGACCTCTAAGATCACGTCGAGCATGCCTTGGATCTGCGGGGTGATGACCTTGTTGCGGTGATAAAGCACCTGCCGCCACTGGCTCATCTGACAGTCGGCCACAGGGATGATGGCAAGGTTGCCCTTGTGAATGCTCATCTTCGCCGTGTAGCGCGGCAGCACGGAGAGATACTCTGGATTCTCGCGGATGAGCTTGAGCGCGAGCGTGTCGCTCTCGAGCTCCAAAAACGGCTCGACACTTAGATCCTGACGGGCAAGCTCGCGGTCGAACTGGTCGCGGTAGGGGTTGCCGTGGTTCATCAGGATGAACGGGTGCGACACAAGGTCGGCAAGGTGCACATCATCGCGGGCAGAGAGCGGGTTTTCCGTGTTCGTCACGATGACGACGTCCTCCTGCGCTTCAAAGACTTTGACAAACTGCGTGTCGAAGATCTGCTCATCGAGCGTGTAGATGATGTCGAGCTCATTCTTGACGAGCATTTCGGTGATGGAGGCGATATTGCCCGCGTGCAGACTGATCTGCACGTGCGGAAAACGCTCGTGGTAGAGCGGCACGATGTTAGAGAACGAGGCGGTGAGCAGCGAATTGAGCGTGCCGACGCGCACGGTGCCGCTCAGCTCGGAATCCGACGAGGCAAAGGCGCTGGCACGCGCGATGGCGCTCACCACGTCGCGCGCGTAGGAGACAAAGTCCTTGCCGTACTGCGTGATGGAGACCGTTTTGCCGATGCGGTCAAAGAGCTGCACGCCCAGCTCACGCTCGAGCTGCTGGATCTGCACCGTGACGGCGGACTGGGAATAATCCAGAGCTTCCGCCGCACGGGAGAAGCTCTTGAGCTCCGTGACTTTTAAGAATGTGACCAGGTTGCGGACTTCCATGGCTGTCCTCCGATTCAAATTTGTAATACATTTTCAAAAATATATTAGTGGAAATATCTTAATTTGTCAATAGACGCATTATAAAAAATAATGAGTCGGGCGAAAAAGTCGGCCGTGGACACACGGCCGGCTTTTTATGAAGGGGATCAGTCCTTGTACTCGTGGTGCAGCAGCTCGTGCGCGCGCTCATTGAGACCCGCGGCATACATCGCGTCGAGGACGGGGTTGCGCTCGCTGCGCTTGAACATCGCGCTGCGGTCGATCTCGTACAGGCCGTGGGCGCGCTTGAGCTTGGTGCTCATCAGCGCGTAGGGCTGGCCCGCGCCGCCGACGCAGCCGGTGCGGCAGGACATGACCTCGACCAGGTCGACCTCGACCTCGCCGTTTTCGATTTGATCGAGCAGCTTTGCCGCGTTGGCAAGGCCGTGGGCCAGGGCGACGCGCACGTCGCGCCCGTTAACGGGGATGGTCACAAAGCGGACGGCCTCCGTGCCGCGAAGACCGCTGTGCTCGAGCATGCGCAGGACGTTTTTGCTCTTGTCGGGCAGGCAGCAGCGGAGCACCGCTTCCGCCACGCCGCCGGAGGTGCCGAAGATCTCGGCCGCGCCGCTGCCCATGCCGAACGGCAGGTCGGGCGACTCCTTTTCGAGCATCTGGAAGCGGATGCCGGATTCCTTGATCATCTTGATGACCTCCTGCGTGGTCAGCACGAGGTCGACGTTCGGTACGCCGTCGCGGCGGAATTCCTCGCGTCCGGCCTCCATCTTCTTGGCTGTGCATGGCATGATGGCGATATGGAAGGTCGTGCGGCCGTCGGCGGCGTCCTTTTCGCGGTACTTGTCCTTTAAGACCGTTGCGAACATTTGCATAGGCGAGAGCGCGGAGGACAGGTTCTTGATGAACTGCGGGCGCTCCTGCTCCACATAGCGCACCCAGGATGGGCAGCAGGATGTCATCAGCGGGAGATTTTCGCCCGTTTCCAGGCGGCGGAGGAATTCCTTCGATTCCTCGCGCACCGTGAGGTCCGCGCCGAAGATCGTATCGTAAATTTCGTCCGCACCCATGATCTTGAGTGCCGTGACGAGCTTGTCGAGCACATTTTCGCCCGCGGGCAGACCATAGGCCTCGCCGATGGCGACGCGCACGGCGGGCGCGATCTGGATGACGACACGCTTTTGCGGGTCGTGCAGGGCACGCCACGCCGCGCCGATGTCGTTTTTGACGGTGATGGCGCCGGTCGTGCACACGGCGGCGCACTGGCCGCAGCTGACGCAGTGCGTGGTCGAGATGGGCTGGTCGTCGCCTGCCTCAATGTGCAGCCCTGGGCCGCGGCCTGCAAAGTGCAGGATGCTCATGCCCTGGACCTCTTTGCACACGCGCACGCAGTCGCCGCAGAGGATGCATTTGTTGAGGTCGAATGTGACCGCAGGGCTTGAAAAGTCCATCGGTACATGCTCGCGCGTATCCTTGAAGTGAACGTGATGGATGCCGAAGCGCACGGCCATCTCCTGCAGGCGGCAGGAGCGGTTTTTTTCGCAGGCGGTGCAGTCGCGGCAGTGCGAGGCAAGCATCAGCTCCAGTATCATGCGGCGGTATTTGAGAAGGCGCGATGTGTTGGTGCGGATGCGCATGCCGTTTTTCGGCTTGGTCGTGCAGGCGGCGTCGATCTTGCCGGTGTCCAGATCCTCGACCATACACATGCGGCACGCGCCGTAAACGGAAAGGTCGGAGTGGAAGCAGAAGTTCGGCATTTCCACGCCCGCCTTGCGGCAGACATCCATGATCGTGGGCTCGTCGTCGAACTCCACGCGGATGTTGTCGACATACATGATACCCTTAGCCATCGATCTCCACCTCCTGGATCGCATCAAAGGGGCAGGCCTCGATGCAGGTATAGCATTTGACGCATTTTTCTGGATCGATCACGAACGGCGACTTGATGACGCCCGTGATGGCCTCGGCGTGGCAGGAACGCGAGCACTTGCTGCATCCGCGGCAGATGCTCGGGTCGATCTCGAGGCGGATGCGGTTATAGGGAAGTCCACCCGGCTCGATCGGCTCGCGGTCAAGCTCGCAGAGCGCGCAGTCCCCACGCAGGTGATCCTTGAATTCCTCGGGAAAGTATTTGATGGCCGTCTCCAGCGTGTGGTAGGAATTGCGGCCCAGATTGCAGAACGCCGTGATCGAGATCATCTCGCCAAGGTCGGTGAGCATATGAAAGTCCGACTCGCTGAGGCGGTAGTCCCGCATGGCCCAGAGCAGCTCGTTCATGCGCTTTGTGCCCTCGCGGCAGGGAACGCACTTGCCGCAGAACTCTGTCTGCGTGTACTGCATAAAGCGACACGCGACATCGACCATGCAGCGGTCCTCGTCGAGCACCGTGATGACGCTGTCGCCGCGGCGCACGCCGTAGGGCTTGAGCTTTTGAAAGTGCAGGGGCAGATCGAGATGCTCCTCGACGAGAAGGCCGCCGCTCGGGCCGCCGATCTGCACCGCCTTAAACTTTTTCCCATTCGGAATGCCGCCGCCGATCCCGTAGATCACCTCTCGGATGGTGGTCGCCTCGTCGGGAATGTCTACATAGCCGGGGTTGGCGATGTCACCCTTGAGTAAAAAAATTCTTGCCATTTCTCTCTCCGTGTTTCGTTTTTTAAATTTCAAAAAATCTAATAGAATATATAGCACGAAAGACTCTAACACTGCGCCTTAAAATTGTAAAGGGATGCACTGATAAATTATTTGAATAGGAGAGTGGGCTATAAGCAAAAGACGGAGGAGACCGCCTATAATAAGGCGGTCTCCTCCGTTTCTTCTTCGTCCAAAAGCTGCATGATCGACACTTCGAACGCCGTGCGTTCCTCACTGCCGCTTTCGAGCAGCTTGGTGTAGGTCCGGCTCTGCACGCGGCCCTCAAGCGCCAATCGCTCGCCGACGTCCATGCCCGCGATCTGCACGGCGGTCTGTCCCCAGGCGATGCAGGGTAAGTAGTCCGCGCGCCCGTAGTGGCGGTTGACTGCCAGAATGACATCGCATATGCTGCGGCCGAGCGGCGTGCGCCGCAGCACGGGCTTTTTGCACAGCGCGCCCGAAAGCAGGATGCGGTTAAAGTACGAGCCGTCGCCCGGCTCGATGCTCTGGGCGAACACGGTGATGACGAGCCGGTTGCCCTGCCCGCTCTTGTTGTTAAACGAGCGCAGCTGCCCGACGATGCGAAGGCTCTGTCCCTCCTCCACAGGGCAGACGCGCAGCAGTGCCTCGCTCGCCACGATGACGGGCACGTCGTTCTGGCCTGACAGGCGCTCGACCCGCAGGGGAAATTTGTCGAACCGGCGGGTATGGTTCTCGTGCGAAAAGACGGGCTCGCCTGCGGCGACGCCCCACAGCTCCACATAGTTCTGGTTGCGCTCCATATCGTACACCTCAGCACAGTTTTGTTGGTGTATCCTATGAAAAAGAACGTGGAGATATGCCGTGCCGAGCACGAGGACAAGAAGAAAGAGCCGTCTTTCGACGGCTCTTTTTTTGTCATTCGCGTGAGCGATAAATTACATCTTGGAGATGATCTCGACCAGCTCTTCGCCGATGCGGCCCTGAGCCTCGACGGTCGCGGAGCCGATGTGCGGCGTGCAGGAGACCATCGGGTGGGAGTAGAGCGCAACGTTGGTCGCGGGCTCGTCGGCATAGACGTCCAGACCGGCGGCGCGGACCTTGCCGCTGTTGAGCGCGTCAAGAAGCGCAGCCTCGTCGACGTTGGTGCCGCGGGAGGTGTTGATGATGACGACGCCGTCCTTCATCTTGGCGATGCGCTCAGCGTTGATGAGAGCGCCGCCGTCGACAGCGGGAGCGTGGACGGAGATGAAGTCGGACTTGGCGAGCAGCTCGTCCATCTCAACATAGGGGATGCCGAGCTCTTCCTCGATGCCGGGGATGTGGAAGATATCGAACGCGATGACGTTCATGCCGATGGCCTTGGCCATCTTGCCGAGCTTCTGGCCGATGCGGCCGAAGCCGACGATACCGAGCGTCTTGCCGGTCAGCTCGATGCCCTTGCCGTAGGCCTTCTTCTCCCACTTGCCCTCGCGCATGGAGTGGCCGGCGATGGAGATGTAACGGGCGCAGGAGAACATGTGAGCCATAGCGAGCTCAGCAACGGACTCGGAGGGGGACTTCGGGGTGTTCTTCACCTCGATGCCGTTGTCCTTGGCGTACTGCACGTCGATGTTGTCGAGGCCGACACCGGCGCGGATGACGCACTTGAAGCGGCTGCCCTTGGCCTCGTCGATCTGCTTGGCGCGCAGCTTGGTCTTGGAGCGAATGATGGCGACATCAAAGTCGCGCAGGGCCTTACCAAGCTCGTCGGGCTCGTAGAACTGCTCAACGAGCTCGTGACCCATCGCGCGAACCTTCTCGATCGCGCCCTTATCCATACCGTCGGTAACAAGAATACGCATTTTAACTTTCTCCTTGTAAATATTTTAATCGTTGACCCAGCCGCTCTTTAAGCGGCGGCACCGGTGAACGCTTCGCCGGTGAGGGAGTATCTAAAAGGGGGATGTGATCCCCCTTTTAAAAAGCAATTACTTGGTGTGCTCGGCCTCAAACTTCTTCAGGAACTCGACGAGAGCCTGAGCGCCCTCGATGGGCATGGCGTTGTAAACGCTGGCGCGCAGACCGCCGACGCTCTTGTGGCCCTTGAGGTTATCGTAACCGGCAGCCTTGGTAGCGGCGACGACTTCGGCGTCGAGCTCGGCGGAATCGGTGACGAAGGGGATATTCATGAGGGAACGGAACTCGGGCTCAACCGTGCCATGGAACATCTTGGAGGAATCCAGGAAGTCATAGATGACCTTGGCTTTCTCGATGTTGCGCTGATGCATGACCTCGAGACCGCCGATGCTCTTGAGGTACTTGAACACCTTGCCGCAGCAGTAAATCGCCCAGCAGTTCGGGGTGTTGTACATGGAGTCGTTCTTGGCGTGGGTGTCATAGCGCATGTAGATGGGCATCTTGGGATCGAGATCCTCGCGGATGAGGTCCTCGCGGATGATGGCGATGACCATACCGGCAGGGCCGACGTTCTTCTGCACGCCCGCATAGATCATGCCATAATCGCTGACATTGCAGGGCTGGGAGAGGAACATGGAGCTCTGGTCGGAGACAAGGACGTGACCCTTGGTGTTGGGCAGCTGCTGCCAGGTCACACCGTGGATGGTCTCGTTCTCGCAGATGTAGACATAGTCGGCATCGTCGGGAATGTCAAGATCAGAGCAGTCGGGAATGTAGCTGTAGTTCTTGTCCTTGGAGGAAGCGGCGACGATGACCTCGCCGTACTTCTTGGCCTCGGCAATGGCCTTCTTGGACCATGCGCCGGTCTCGACGTAGACGGCCTTGCCGTTCTTCATCAGATTCCAAGGCACAGCCGCGAACTGCAGCGTAGCGCCGCCCTGAATGAACAGGACCTTGTAGTTGTCGGGAATGCCCATCAGGTCGCGCAGGTCAGCCTCGGCCTCGTCGATGATCTGCTGGAAAACCTTGGAGCGGTGGCTCATTTCCATGACGCACATGCCGCTGCCGCGGTAGTTCATCATCTCGTCACGGATTTCCTCCAGCACGGGCTCCGGCATCATAGCGGGACCGGCAGAGAAGTTGTAGGTGCGATTGTACTTCATTGTTGGTGTCCTCCTGATTGTCTTTTTTGAGCAATAGCAACAGAAATTGCATGATATGACAGCTACAGTATAGTCTATTGTGCGGGGATAATCAATAGAAAAAAGCAAACTTATCATTTATTTAAAAACAACTGTGCCGCGCTTTGAAAAACAAAAAGCAAATGAAGAAATTATTGACAAACGATAATTCTTCTGCTACGCTGACGATAGAAATTATCGCAAAACAATAATTTTGGAGGTGCGATATGAAACGTGACCGGATCAAGACCTTACTTTTGGCGGAGGCGCTCATCTGCGCGCTGCTTGCGCTCGCCCTGTGGTTTTTCGAGGGCGACGCCTTTTCCGTCGCCGGATTCCCCGGCAGCGCAGTGGGGCAGGGACTGAGTGCGCTGGCCGCCTCGGGCCGCTTCGGCTTCGCGCTGGCGTTCACGCTGTACGCCGCGGTGATCCTGCTGCCGTTCTATGCGCTCGTGCACATCGGGGCGCGGCGGGAGCTGAAGCCGGAGGATGCGCTGCTCGTGTTCATCGCGTTTGCCGCGGCCTGCGCGCTTTTTCCGCGCGGTTGGACCACCTATTGGAGCACATCGGCGGAGGCGCTGTTCCCGCGCCTTGCCTGGCAGTGGCTCATTTTCGCGCTGCTCGCGGGCTGGGTCGTGCTGCGGCTGCTGCGCCGGTTTTCCGGCGGCGATACGCAGGAGCTCTTGAAGCTCTTCCGCGCGCTGCTTATCCTCGCGGCGGCGTACTTCGTCTTCGAGGTCTGCTTTGCCGAATTCGCGGGACTGTTTTCCGCCGTCGACGCGCTCAAGGCGGGCAACACCGCCTTTACAACCGATACGGTACTGCCTGCGGCAACGGACATAACGGGTTCGAAGAGCCTTGTGTTCAGCTATGTTGTCCTCGCCCTGCGCTTTGCCGCGGAAAGCCTTCCTACGCTGCTCGCCGCGGCGACGGCGTACTTCGCCATCGGCCTTCTCGACACGATGGAAGACGGCGCATTTACGCAGGAGAGCGCCGTCTACGCGCCAAAGCTCGCCGAATGGTGTGTCAAGGTCCTCGAGATCAGCGTGCTGTTCGCCCTCGCGGTCAACGTTTTACAGGCGTTCTGTGCGCCGATGCTCCTGAGCACCAGCATTTCGATCCGTCTGCCGATCCTCGAGCTGTGCTTCGTGCTGGCGGCGCTTCTCGGTGCGCGGCTCATCGCCTCGAACGTCGCCCTTGCGGCGGACAACGACCTCTTTATCTGAGGGTGCTGCCATGGCGATCACGGTACATCTCGACGAGGTGCTGAAAGCGCGCGGCATGACAAGCAAGGAGCTTTGCGCCATTGTCGGCATCACGGAGGCGAATCTTTCCATTCTGCGCAGCGGCAAGGCCAAGGGCGTGCGCTTTGCGACGCTCAACCGCATCTGCTGCGCGCTCGAGTGCAATGTGGGCGACATTCTGCAATGCGACGGAGAATTGGAGGCAGAGCATGAAGAGTAAAACGAAAACGATACTGATTTTTGCTGCGATCCTCGCGGCGGTCTTTCTCATTGCCTTTCTCGACGGCGGCGCGGTGCAGTCCGCCGCGGACAAGGAGGAAGAGGGCACGCTCATCGGGGCTTTCGTCTCGGAAGAGGATCTCGACATCGGCGGTGATCTTGCGGTCTCGGCCGCGGGCGAATTCGTCTGGAAGGCCGGGCGGCTCTATATGGATACGGACGAAGACTGGTGGGCGCTCAAAGACCGCGGCGGCGGCATCTACTGCACGATGGAGCCGGACGCGCGCTATGGTGAGGAGGACGCCAAGTCGCCGAATATCACGATCTTCGGCGCACTCGGTGCGCCGCTGGGGAAGGCCGGTATCGACGATGACAACGGCGTCCGTACGACGGACATCGACCTCTCGGGCGAGGTCTACGCCTGCGGCGACAGACAAGTGATCTTCAAGCTTTATCCCATCTACCAGACGTCGGATGGACGCATTTATTTGACGCGCGGCAACAGCATGGGCATGTCCGGCTCGGACGGCGCCAGCATGACCCACACGCTCACGAGAGATAAGACCGAGACGATCGGCGGCAAGTCCGAGCGCGTGAAGGTCAGAGTCGCCATCACCGCCGTCTCCCGCCCGACACCGACGAAGTTCACCGTCGCGCACATGGACGAAAACGACGATCTCTTGAAGCTCGAGGAGTTCGCGCCAGACGCGCTGCCCGAGTCTATCACTGCCGCGCCCGGCGCGGCGTATCTTATCGGCACGAGCTATGGACAAGACGGGGACGGCGAGACGGCGGAATACGACATTTGCAGCCGCAGCAATGACAGTGCGCCGTATGCTTACTCAAATCTGAACACTTTCCGCTATCAGGACGGTAAGCTCTGCTCAATCAGCATCAAGGTCAACTGGGGGGAGGGAACAGTATGAAACGACTGATCGCTTTTGCGCTGGCGCTCGCGGTGGTGTTCGGTGTGAGTTTTGCGCTTTACAAGCCTGAGCGTATCGAAGCCGCGGCGCAGGAGACCATGGACGACGAATGGGTCGGATACTTCTTCGCCCTCGAACCCTTCGACGGCAGGCGCTACGCGACGGAGAACGGCGATGATTACGACTTCGGCGTGCCCGGCGTGCCGGTGTTTGTGACCATCACAGCGTTTGAACCCGACGATCCGGATTACGAAGAGGGCTCTGAATTCAACAATTCCGTCGGTGCGGCGGTGTCCGACGAGGTGGTGGGCAGCGGAATGCACATCAAGGTCGACGACAACGGCAGCAGCTACGAGACGGGCGGAGAGATCGCGCTCGACGCGCTGGGACAGGCGGAACTGTACGAATGTTATGTCTATCGCACGTCTGCGGGGGACTACTATGCCGAGTGCACGCAGGCCAACGGCACGAACGTATGTTACAGGACACCCAGCGCAAACTTGAACCAGACGCGGACGATCTCGACCGAGCGGTCGAGCGACTGGCGCGCGAACGGCAAAGCGCAGGGCCGCTCGATCAAGGTGAGCGTTTCATTCGCGGCGCACACGGCGGCGGAATCGGTCGAATTTGTCTGGATGGACAGCGATAAGAACGTTCTGTCGCGCGCGGAATACGCCGCTGACGCTCTTCCCGAGACGCTGGCCGCACCCGAGCATGCGGCGCTTCTCGTCACGGCGATGCAGAGTGTGGACGGTACGACCGAGCGCACGCTCTGCACGCAGGACGATCTGTTCGCCAGAGCCTATGTTCCCTCGACGCTTTCCGGACTTCTGCGCGTTGTCGATGTCTCGCTCGACTGGGGAGAGGACGAGACTTAACCAATTCTTAATAAAGGATTCGCTAAGAAAATGATTGCAATACGCGGGCAAAGCGGGTAAGATGGGGTTAACTCAAAGAAAAGAGGAACTTGCCATGCGTCCCGACGGAACCCGAGTGAAAGAGGCGTCCACCATCGTTTCGGCACTGCCCTATGTCATGCCGCGGCGCTACGACGCGCAGAATTTCATCACCGAATACGCTGATATGGAGATCCTGCGCCGCTACATTCAGGAAAAGCGCCGCGAAGGCGTCCGCATCCCGTATATGACGCTCATTCTGGCGGCATACTTCAAGGCGTATCAGGAAAATCCGAAGATCAACCACTTTATCATGAACAGCAAGATCTATCAGCGCAACCACTTCTGCGTCAGCTTCGTCATCCTGAAAACGCGCGCCGACGGCCGCGCGGATGAGACGTCGATCAAGGTGTTCTTTGAGGACGGGGACGATATCTTCTCCATCAACCGCAAGATCGAGGAGGCGGTCGCGCAGAATCAGGTGGCCGCGCACAACAACAATACGGATAAATTCGCGAATTTCCTGTTCGCCATCCCCATCCTGCCGGGGCTTTTGTTCGGCCTTGTCAAGCTGATGGACCGCTGCGGCGTTTTACCGCGGAAGATCATTGATCTGAGCCCGTTCCACACGAGTCTTTTTATCACGAACCTTGCCTCCATCAACACGAATTCCATCTTCCACCACTGCTACGAGTTCGGCACGACGGGTGTGTTCGTCAGCATGGGCAAGCCTATTGCCAATTACAGGAGCGGGGAGTATAATAAAAAAATGATCCCGCTCTCCGTCGTGATGGATGAGCGCATCTGCACGGGACACGAGTACGCGCTGTTCTGGGCGAGCGTGCGCCGCTATCTCAAGCACCCCGAGCTGCTGGAGGGGAAGCCGACGGAGGAAAACGCAGATCTCGCGGAGGAATGCGTTTGATCAGCAGCCACAAGCCGCAAAGCGCGGGATCTGCGCTTTGCGGCGTTTTCTACTTTTATATGTAGAAGAAAGGACAGGGAAGCTTCCTTGATCGAACCAAAGTCTCAGGCAAAAACGTGCAGCGCCCACGCAGAAATTTTGCAGCAGAACGAGGAACGCACCGTCTACCGTCTCAGGGAGACGGACGGCGAGGTGCGCATCACATCCTATCCCGTTTTCCCCGGCATTGAGCTTGCCTATCACGATGTGCACGCGCCGTCGTACCGTCTGGCAGAGCCGAATGCGGCGGGACTCATCGAGATCCAGCACTGCCGCGAGGGACGCGCGGAATACTGCTGCGGCGGCGAGCATTACTTTTTGGCCCCCGGAGACCTCTCTGTCGTGCGCCGCGCCGCCATCGAGGGGGAGGTGGAATTCCCCACGGGGCACTACCACGGCATCACCGTCACGCTCGACCCCGCCCTTGCGCCGGACTGCCTGTCCTGCATTTTGCAGGATGTCGACGTCCGCCCCAGCGTGCTGGCGGAGAAGTTCTTCGCCGACTCGGAGTGCTTTGTCTCGCGTTCGTCGGCGCGCGTGGAGCACATCTTCTCTGAGCTCTACGCCGTGCCCGCCGGCATCAGACGCGGCTACTTTAAGGTTAAGGTGCTTGAACTTCTGCTCTTTTTGAGTGCGCTCGACGTGGCGCATGAAAAGCACGGCTATACCGCCGCGCAGGTGCGCCTTGCGCGCACGGCGCGCGACGCGCTGCTTGCAAGCACGGAGGACGACATTACGATCTCCGCGCTTGCACAGGAACTCGGTGCGTCGTCCTCGCAGCTCGCCGCGAGCTTTCGCGGCGTGTACGGCATGACGCCCGCAGCATTTTTGCGCGCGCAGAAGATGCACAGTGCCGCGCAGCTCCTGCGCACGAGCGACCGCACGGTGCTCGATATCGCGGGGCAGTTCGGCTATGACAACGCCAGCAAGTTTGCCAAGGCCTTCCGCAGTGTGATCGGTGTGTCGCCGAGCGCGTACCGCGCGGGCGCGGACAGCGACAGCTGCGCGCCGACGGCGGAAAAGGCAGAATAAAATATTTTGGAGCCTCATCCGATCAATTTGGAGCGGATGGGGCTCTTCTTTTCGGGTATCCTAAGACACGTCAAGAGCGAGGACGCCGCTCCTAAAAGTTAGATGAATCTAACTTCTGGGGGAGCCACCACCGAAACCAAAGGGGAGGGAAACGGGCATGTCTGAAGAGATCCTGGTGCGGCAGGGTGCGCCGACGTTGGCAGGTATCAAAACGGGCAGCCTCTTCCCTTGTCCTTGCGAAGATAAGGAAGCGCTCTTTGCGGACATCCGCCGCCTGAACCGTCTGCTTGTGCCAAAGGGCCTGTGTCTGCTGCCGATCCGTTTTCTGAAAGGACAGGTCCTTTTGTACCTCTACCGCCCCTCTGAGCTGCGGAGAGATTTGGAGAACGAACAGGCGACCGAGATCCTGCACCACGCGGGCTACAATAGCGGCCACTGCGGACGCTGTATCGCAAACCTCATCCGCCGATTCCGCGAGGGCGGCGAATTCCCCCATGAGGTCGGGCTTTTCCTCTCGTATCCGCCGGAGGACGTCAAGGGCTTCATCGACCACCGCGCCTGCAACTTCAAATGCGCGGGGCTGTGGAAGGTCTACGGCGACGAGAAGAAGGCGCGCGAGCTGTTCGCCCGCTTCAAAAAATGCACGGAGATCTACTGCGCACTCTGGGAGGCCGGCTCGGGCATCGAGCAGCTTGCCGTGGCAGTGTGATAGATACTGATTTATGAAAGGAACATACTAATATGAAAAAGACTGCTGTTGTTTATTGGAGCGGCACGGGCAACACCGAGGCCATGGCCAAGGCCGTCGCTGAGGGCATGGAGAGCGCGGGCGCGCAGGTCACGATGTTGACCCCTGACCAGGTCAAGGCCAGCGAGCTGAGCGCTTACGACGCGATCGCCTTCGGCTGCCCCGCCATGGGCAGCGAAGTGCTCGAGGAGATGGAGTTCCAGCCCATGTTTGACGAGGTCAAGCGCAGCCTTGGCGGCAAGAGCGCCGCGCTGTTCGGCTCCTACGGCTGGGGCGACGGCGAGTGGATGCGCGGCTGGGAAAAGGACTGCGATGATTCCGGCATCCGCCTTGTGTGCGAGAGCGTGACCTGCTGCGAAGCGCCTGATGACGCCGCGCTGGACGCCTGCCGCGCGCTGGGCAAGGAGCTGGCGAAGTGAGGATTCCTCTGTGGACGAAAAGCGCGCGATGAGGAAGCTCAGGCGGAAAGCACCTGTGCTCGTTGCGCTTGCGGTCATCCTGCTGAGTCTTGCCATCGGCGGATGCCTGCCTTTTTGAAAACACGATGCGATGGAAGGCCGCGTACGGGGAGTGCGCGGCCTTCCGATTTTTATTTGCGCTGCCGAAACGGCAGATTTTTACTGATAAGTATTAGCATAACTTATAGATATGTAGATTATTATCAAAAAACTGATAAATAGGGCGAAGCCTTTCTCTCTTTTGCCGCATGGACGAAAAGAACCCTCTGTGATACCATATTGCTTGTCAAGTTGAGCTCTTTGTAACTGACGGAAACGTGGGTCACCACAGGGGAGCAGAGAGCGTTTCTTGCTGAAATTCAGCAGCCGACCGTCTGGGCACTTCAACTGCACATCGAGGCAGTGGAGCGCCCATTTTTGCTTTTAAGGAGGCAGAACTATGCGAAAGGTAGCCGTTATTATGGGCAGCACGAGCGACCTGCCCGTCGCCGAGAAGGCGATCCAGACGCTCAAGGAATATGGGATCGAGACCGAGGTCCGCGTGTTATCCGCCCACCGGTGCCCGAACGAGGCAAGAGAATTTGCAGCGTCGGCACGGGAGAGCGGATTTTCTTGTATCATCGCGCTCGCGGGCATGGCCGCGCACTTGGCCGGCGCGATGGCCGCGAATACGACGCTTCCCGTCATCGGCGTGCCGTGCAGCGGCGCGAAGCTCGACGGCATGGACGCGCTGCTCTCGACCGTCCAGATGCCGAGCGGCATCCCCGTTGCCACCGTCGCTATCGACGGGGCGAAAAACGCCGCCATCCTTGCCGTCCAGATCATGGCTGTGAGCGACGAGGGCCTTGCCCACAAGCTCCAGGCCGCACGTGACGAGGGCACCGCCGCTGTCTTGAAGGCGGACGAAGAGCTTCGCGAGCGCTACAAAAACTGAGAAACCATCCATCCATATCAATCAACAAAAATATAAAATAAAAGGAGAACAGTCATCATGGAAAAGAAAGAACAGCTCTACGAAGGCAAGGCCAAGAAGGTTTACGCCACCGAAGATCCCAACCTCGTCATCGTTTCCTACAAGGACGACGCCACCGCCTTTGACGGCGCAAAGAAGGGTACCATCGTCGGCAAGGGCGTCATCAACAACCAGATGACCAACCGTCTGATGGCCAAGATGGAAAAGGCCGGCATCCCGACCCACTTTGTTGAAGAGCTCAGCGAGCGCGACACGCTCGTCAAGAAGGTCTCCATCGTCCCGCTGGAGGTCATCATCCGCAACATCTCCGCCGGTCATTTTGCCTCCCGCTACGGCGTGGAGGAGGGCATCGTCTTCTCCGAGCCCACGATCGAGTTCTCCTACAAGAACGACGATCTGCATGACCCCCTGATGAACGCCTATCACGCCGTTGCCCTCAAGCTCGCGACCTGGGAGGAGATCGAGCTCATCAAAAAGTATGCCTTCGCCGTCAACGACACGCTCAAGGCATTTTGGAGCGAGTGCGGCGTCACGCTCGTCGACTTTAAGCTCGAGTTCGGCAAGACCGTCGACGGCCAGATCGTTCTCGCCGACGAGATCAGCCCCGACACCTGCCGCCTGTGGGACAGCAAGACGAACGAAAAGCTCGACAAGGACCGCTTCCGCCGCGACCTCGGCGGCGTGGAAGACGCCTACGCCGAAGTCATGAAGCGCCTGATGGCCCACGACGCACAGTAAGATCAAATATGACAGAGAATCACAACATCATCCCGGCGCGCCACATTCACGAAGAATGCGGCGTGTTCGGCATCTTTACGCCTCAGGAGGCGGACGTCGCGTCCTATGCCTACTACGCGCTCTACTCCCTCCAGCACCGCGGACAGGAGAGCGCGGGTATCGTCGTCAACGACGACGGCCTGTTCCGCTCGCTGCGCGACACTGGCCTTGTGAGCGAGGTCTTCCCGCCCGAGCAGCTCAAATCGCTCGGCAAGGGTACCATCGCCGTCGGCCATGTGCGCTACGGCACGACCGGCAGCGACAACAAGCGCAACGTCCAGCCCATTTTAGTGAACCACTTCAAGGGCCGTATGGCGCTCGCGCACAACGGCAACCTGACGAACTCCCGCGAGCTGAGGCAGGAGCTTGAAAGCCGCGGCTCCATCTTCCAGACCACGACCGACAGCGAGGTCATCGCCTATATCATCGTGCAGGAGAGACTCAACCGCGGCTCCATCGAAGAGGCTGTCTCCGCTGCGATGGACCGCATCGAGGGCGCGTATTCCCTCGTCCTCTCCTCGCCGACAAAGCTCATTGCCGCGCGCGACCCCCACGGCTTCCGTCCCCTCTGCATGGGGCATCTGAAGGACGGCTCTGTTGTCTTCGCGTCTGAATCCTGCGCGCTCGACGCCATCGGCGCCGAGTTTGAGCGCGACATCCGCCCCGGCGAGATCGTTGTCGTCGACACGGCCGGCGTTCGCTCCGACACGAGCCACTGCGGCAAAGCGCCGAAGAAGCTTTGCGTCTTCGAGTTCATCTACTTCGCCCGCCCTGACTCCGTCATCGACGGCAGCAGCGTCCACGTCGCACGCCAGCGCGCAGGCGCGTTCCTCGCGCTCGAGCATCCCGTGCAGGCGGATGTCGTCATCGGCGTGCCGGATTCCGGCCTTGATGCAGCCCTCGGTTACGCGCGCCAGAGCGGCATCCCCTACGGCATCGGCTTTATCAAAAATAAGTACATCGGCCGCACGTTCATCTCGCCCACGCAGACGATGCGCGAAAACGAGGTCAACATCAAGCTCAACCCCATCCGCTCCGTGGTCGAGGGCAAGCGCGTCGTGCTGATCGACGACTCCATCGTCCGCGGTACGACCTGCCGCCGCACGATCGACCTATTGTGGAAGGCGGGCGCGAAGGAGATCCACATGCGCGTCAGCGCGCCGCCGTTTGTCTCCGAGTGCTACTACGGCACGGACATCGACGACAAGAACAACCTCATCGCCACGCACCACACGGTCGATGAGATCGCGAAGATCATCGGCGTCAACTCGCTCGGCTACTTAAGCCTTGAGGACGTCGTCAAGCTCGCCGACAACACCGAAAACGGCTTCTGCACGGCCTGCTTCGGCGGCGGCTATCCCACCTCTATCCCGAAAGACGGCGGCAAGGACCGCTTTGAGTGCAAAATCAGTGAAGGGGAGAAAAAGAAAAATGCGTAGTTTTTCCGAGAGCTACCGTGACGCCGGCGTGAATATCGAGGCCGGCTACGAGGGCGTCAAGCTGATGAAAAAGCACGTCCAGCGCACCATGATCCCAGGCGTTGTGTCCGATATCGGCGGCTTTGGCGGCCTGTTTGCGCCCGATCTCACCGGTATGAGCGAGCCCGTGCTCGTTTCGGGCACGGACGGCGTGGGCACGAAGCAGCGCATCGCGCAGCTGATGAACAAGCACGACTCCGTCGGCATCGACTGCGTCGCCATGTGCGTCAACGACATCATCTGCTGCGGCGCAAAGCCCATCTTCTTCCTCGACTACATCGCCATCGGCAAGAACGAGCCGGAGAAGGTCGCGACGCTCGTCTCCGGCGTGGCCGAAGGCTGCGTGCAGTCCGGCTGCGCGCTCATCGGCGGCGAGACCGCCGAGCACCCCGGCACCATGTCTGCCGACGACTACGACCTTGCGGGCTTCGCCGTCGGCATTGTCGACCGCGCGAAGATCATCGACCACGACCGCATGCGTCCGGGCGACGTTGTGATCGCGCTTACCTCAAGCGGCATCCACTCCAACGGCTATTCCCTCGTGCGCAAGGTCTTCAACGTTGAGCACGCGGATCTCGGCGCATATATTGACGAGCTCGGCTGCACGCTGGGCGAAGAGCTGCTGCGCCCGACGAAGATCTACGTGAAGCCCGTTCTCGCCGCGATGGACGTGGCCGACGTCCACGGCGTCAGCCACATCACAGGCGGCGGCTTCTACGAAAATATCCCCCGCTGCATCCCCGACGGCCTGTGCGCGAAGATCGACAAGTCCGCTCTCCGCACGCCGCCGATCTTCTCAATGCTCCAGCGCATGGGCAGCATCCCCGAGCACGACATGTTCAACACCTACAACATGGGCGTCGGCATGACGATGATCGTCGCCAAAGATGACGCCGACAAGGCGCTTGCCGCCCTCAAGGAAAACGGCCAGGACGCCTACGTGATCGGCGAGGTCGTGAGCGGGGAAGAGAAGGTCGCACTATGCTGAAAAGCGCGCGCATCGCGGTGTTCGTCTCGGGCGGCGGCACGAATTTACAAGCCTTGCTCGACGCGCAGAGAGACGGCAAAATTCCACACGGCGAGATCGCGCTCGTCATTTCCTCTCAGGCATGCGCCTACGCGCTCGAACGCGCGGAAAAGGCGAACGTCCCCGCACACACCGTGCCGTCGAGCCTCATCCAGCACGACTTTGAGGCGGCGATCGAGCTTCTGCTCGAGCAGTACAAGATCGACGTCATCGTCCTCGCGGGCTTTTTGAGCATCCTGAGCGAGAACTTCACGAAAAAGTGGCCGCGCCGCATTCTGAATATCCATCCGTCGCTGATCCCGTCGTTCTGCGGCAGGGGCATGTACGGCTTAAAGGTGCACGAGGCTGCGCTCGCGCGCGGCGTGAAGGTCACGGGTGCGACGGTGCACTTTGTCAACGAAATTCCCGACGGCGGCGAGATCATCCTGCAAAAAGCGGTCGAGATCGAAGCGGGCGACACGCCCGAAACCTTACAGCGCCGCGTGATGGAGCAGGCCGAATGGAAGCTCCTGCCGCGCGCGACGGAGCTTGTCTGCCGCGCCATCACAGAAGAGGAGAACTGAAATGGTCGACTTTTTGCACTTTCTGAAAAATACGTCTTATCCCGGCCGCGGCATTTTAGTCGGCAAGGACCGCGTCTATTATTTCATCATGGGCCGCAGCGAGAACAGCCGCAACCGCGTCTTTGTCAAGACCGACGACGGCATCCGCACCGAGGCCTTTGACCCCGCCAAGCTCGCCGACCCGAGCCTCATCATCTATCACCCCGTCCGCACGATGGGCAGCGACCTCGTTGTGACGAACGGCGACCAGACCGACACGATCTGCGAGCACGGCGACTTCCGCCGCGGCCTGATGACGCGCGAGTACGAGCCCGACGAGCCGAACTGGACGCCGCGTATTTCCACCATCGTGCATGAGGACGGCTCGTTCGAGATGTCCATCCTCAAGCATAACAACGGCCGGTGCCTGCGCGAGTTCTTCTGCTACGAGGGCTGTGACGCGGACAAGGCCTACTTCATCAGCACCTATCAGGGCGACGGCACGCCGCTGCCGACATTTGCGGGTGAGCCGATGGAGGTGAGCGTCCCCAGCCCCGAAGAGGTCTGGGACGCGCTCAACGCGGACAACAAGGTGTCCCTTTACGCGAACGTGAACGGCGAAGTCAAGCTGTTCAACAAGAATTTAGGCGATTGAGGAGAACGATATGAACGAGCTCGAACTCAAATATGGCTGCAACCCCAACCAGAAGCCTGCGCGCGTCTTTATGAAAGACGGCGGCGACCTGCCGTTCACCGTGTTGAACGGCAAGCCGGGCTACATCAATCTGCTCGATGCTTTCAACTCCTTCCAGCTCGTGCGCGAGCTGAAGGAGGCCACAGGCCTGCCCGCCGCGGCGAGCTTCAAGCACGTCTCTCCCGCGGGCGCGGCGCTCGGCCTGCCGCTCGACGAGGTGGACAAGCAGATTTACTTTGTTGAGCCCGACGCGGCCCTTTCGCCCATCGCCTGCGCCTATATCCGCGCCCGCGGCGCGGACCGTCTCTGCTCCTATGGTGACTGGGCGGCGCTCTCCGACGAGTGCGACGCCGCGACGGCGGAATATCTGAAAGGCGAGGTCTCCGACGGCATCATCGCCCCCTCGTTCAGCGAGGAGGCGCTTGCCATCCTAAAGACGAAAAAGGGCGGCAAGTACAACATCGTGCAGATGGATCCCGCCTACATTCCCGCACCGCAGGAGCAGAAGGACGTCTTCGGCGTCACGTTCGAGCAGGGCCGCAACAACTGCAAGATCGACGAGTCGCTGCTTGCGAACATCGTCACCGAAAATAAGAATCTTCCCGATGACGCGAAGCGCGACATGATCGTTTCGCTCATTACGCTCAAATACACGCAGTCGAACTCCGTCTGCTACGCCAAGGACGGCCAGACCATCGGCGTCGGCGCCGGCCAGCAGAGCCGCATCCACTGTACGCGCCTTGCCGGCAGCAAGGCGGACAACTGGTATCTCCGCCGCCACCCGAAGGTGCTTGCGCTGCCGTTTGTGGACGGTATCCGCCGCCCTGACCGCGACAACGCCATTGATGTTTATATTTCCGACGAGTGTGACGACGTTTTGGCCGACGGTGCATGGCAGCGCGTCTTCAAGGAGCGCCCCGAGCCGCTGACGGTGCAGGAGCGCAAGGATTGGGTCGCCCGCCAGAGCGGCGTGACCGTCGGCTCCGACGCGTTCTTCCCGTTCGGCGACAATGTTGAGCGCGCGAGAAAGAGCGGCGTCACCTACATCGCGGAACCCGGCGGCTCGATCCGCGACGACAACGTCATCGAGACCGCGAATAAATACGGCATCACCATGGCCTTTACCGGACAGAGATTGTTCCATCACTAAAAGGAGGAACGAAACGAATGAAACTCATGGTCATCGGCGGCGGAGGCCGCGAACACGCCATTATCAAGAAGTTAAAAGAAAATCCCGCAGTTGAGGAAATTTACTGCCTGCCCGGTAACGGCGGCATCGCCGCCGACGCGGTCTGCGTGCCGGAGATCGGCGCAAAGGACATCCCCGCGCAGGTCGAATTTGCGAAAGCGCACCGGATCGACTACGCCGTCGTCGCGCCGGACGATCCGCTGGCCCTCGGCGCGGTGGACGCGCTGACCGAGGCGGGCGTTCCGTGCTTCGGCCCCGACAAAAAGGCCGCCGTCATCGAGGCGAGCAAGGCATTTTCCAAGGATCTGATGAAAAAGTACGGCATCCCCACGGCGAAGTACGAGCTCTTCACCGATGCGGACGCCGCCTGCGCCTATATTGATTCTCAGGGCGCACCCATCGTCGTCAAGGCCGACGGTCTGGCGCTCGGCAAGGGCGTCGTCGTCGCGCAGACGGTGGAGGAGGCGAAAGCCGCCGTCCGCTCCATGATCGAGGACAAGGCCTTCGGTCAGAGCGGCGCGCGCGTCGTTATCGAGGAGTTCATGGAGGGGCCCGAGGTCTCCGTTCTGAGCTTTACCGACGGCGAAGCCGTTGTTCCCATGGTGTCTTCCATGGACCACAAGTGCGCGCTGGACGGCGACAAGGGCCCGAACACCGGCGGCATGGGCACGATCGCCCCAAATCCCTGCTACACGGAAAAGATCGCGGACGAGTGCATGCAGACGATCTTCCTGCCCACGATCCGCGCGATGAAGGCCGAGGGCCGCCCCTTCAAGGGCTGCCTGTACTTCGGCCTGATGCTCACAAAGGGCGGCCCGAAGGTCGTGGAGTACAACTGCCGCTTCGGCGATCCCGAAACGCAGGTCGTGCTGCCGCTTCTCAAATCCGATCTGCTCACGGTCATGCAGGCCACGACGAACGGTACGCTCAAGGACGTCCCCGTCGAATTTTCGACCGATTCCGCCTGCTGTGTCGTCCTCGCCTCGAACGGGTACCCCAAGAAGTACGAGAGCGGCTTCCCCATCACGATGAGCGAAGAGGCCGCTGCGCACACCTACGTCGCGGGCGCGAAGAAAGACGGAGACAGGCTCCTGACCGCGGGCGGCCGCGTGCTCGGCGTTACCGCTGTCGCCCCCACGCTCGAGGAGGCCGTGAAGGAGGCCTACCGTTTATCGTCCGAGGTCGATTTTGCCAACAAATACTGCCGCAGCGACATTGGCCGCCGAGCCCTCGCCGCGCAAAAGGAGAGAGAGTAAATGGTCTATCGCGTCTGTGTTGAAAAAAAGCCCGGCCTTGCGCCCGAGTGCGCGAGCCTTCTTTCCGACTGCCGCTCGTTTCTGGACCTCAAGGGTCTCGAAAGCGTGCGCATCTGGAACCGCTACGATGTTGAGGGCATCGACGAGACTCTGTTTGCCTATGCAACAAATACCGTTTTCTCCGAGCCGCAGCTCGACCTGACGAGCGGGGAGATCGACGCGAGCGGCGCTGCCGCCGTGTTTGCCGTCGAGCCGCTGCCCGGCCAGTTTGACCAGCGCGCGGACAGCGCGGCGCAGTGTATCCAGCTCCTCAGCCAGGGCGAGCGCCCGCGCATCCGCACGGCGAAGGTCTACGCGCTCTACGGCACGCTCTCTGAAAAGGACGTCGAGGCTGTCAAGCACCATGTCATCAACCCCGTCGAGAGCCGCGAGGCCTCGCTTGCAAAGCCCGAGACGCTCGAAGAGAACCTCTCCGAGCCCAAGCCCGTCGCGTCGGTCGACGGCTTTACCGGGATGGATGAATCGGCGCTCTCGGCGCTTCTTTCGTCCATGGGCCTTGCGATGGACTTAGATGACCTCAAGACCTTGCAGGCCTATTTCCGCGACGAAGAGCACCGCGACCCCACCGTGACCGAGGTGCGCGTCGTCGACACCTACTGGTCCGATCACTGCCGCCACACGACGTTCTCTACGCATTTGGACGAGGTCAGCATCGAGAATCCCGCCGTCAAGGATGCGTATGACCGCTACCTCGCCGCGCGCGAGGAGGTCTACGGCCTCGAGAAGGCTGCCAAGCGCCCCCAGACGCTCATGGACATCGCGACCATCGGCACCAAGACGCTCAAGAAACGCGGCCTTCTCCCCGAGCTCGACGAGAGCGAGGAGATCAACGCCTGCTCTATCCACGTTCCCGCCAAGGTGAACGGCGAGGAGCAGGACTGGCTGCTGATGTTCAAAAACGAGACCCACAACCACCCCACCGAAATTGAACCCTTCGGCGGCGCGGCCACCTGCATCGGAGGCTGCATCCGCGACCCGCTCTCCGGCCGCGCTTATGTCCATCAGGCGATGCGCGTCACCGGCGGCGGCGACCCGCGAAAGACGCTCGCGGAGACGCTTCCCGGAAAGCTCCCCCAGCGCAAGCTGGCGCAGACCGCGGCGGCGGGATATTCGTCCTACGGCAACCAGATCGGCCTTGCCACGGGCCATGTCGCCGAGCTCTACCACGAGGGCTACATTGCCAAACGCCTTGAGTGCGGCGCGGTCGTCGCCGCGGCGCCCGCCAAGAACGTTGTGCGCGAGCGTCCCGCCCCGGGCGACGTCGTTATCTTGCTCGGCGGCCGCACGGGCCGTGACGGCATCGGCGGCGCGACCGGTTCGTCGAAGAGCCACGATATGAAGTCCCTCACCACCATGGCGAGCGAGGTCCAGAAGGGCAACGCGCCCGAAGAGCGCAAGATCCAGCGCTTGTTCCGAAACGGCGAGGTCACCCGCCTCATCAAGCGCTGCAACGACTTCGGCGCGGGCGGTGTGTCTGTCGCCATCGGCGAGCTGGCCGACGGCCTCAAGATCGAGCTCGACGCCGTGCGCAAGAAGTATGAGGGCCTCGACGGTACCGAGCTTGCGATCTCCGAATCGCAGGAGCGCATGGCCGTCGTCGTCGCGCCGGAGGATGAGGCGAAGTTCATCGCCGCCGCGCAGGCCGAAAACCTGGAGGCCTACCGCGTGGCCGTCGTGACTGAGAGCCCCCGCATGGTCATGCACTGGCGCGGCCAGACGGTCGCCGACCTTTCGCGCGCCTTCCTCGACACGAACGGCGCAGTCAAGCACGCAAGCATTCGCGTGGAAGCGGGAAAGAAGCAGGCGGAGTCCGCTTGCGCGCCGTGCACGCTGCGCGATATGGCGGGCAGCCTCAAGAGCGCGTCCCGCCGCGGCCTTACCGAGCGCTTCGACTCCACCGTCGGTGCGTTCTCGCTGCTCATGCCCTTTGGCGGCAAGACGCAGCGCAGCCCCTCGCAGGCGATGGCGGCGCTGCTGCCGGTGCTGCCGGGCAGCAAGACCGAGCAGGGCAGCGTGATGGCCTGGGGCTGCGACCCCGACGCACTGAGCGCCGATCCTTACACGGGCGCGCACAGCGCGGTCTACACCTCGGTTGCTAAGATCGTCGCCGCGGGCGCCGATTATCACAAGGCATATCTCACCTTACAGGAATTTTTTGAAAAGCTCCGCAATGAGTCCGTGCGCTGGGGCAAGCCTTTTGCCGCGCTCCTCGGTGCGCTGGACGCGCAGCTTGAGCTCGGCGCCGCCGCCATCGGCGGTAAGGACTCGATGTCCGGCACGTTCTTAGACCACGACGTCCCGCCGACGCTCATCTCGTTCGCCATTGCACCGGTGTGCGCGGGCGAGCTTGTGACGACGGACTTCAAGTCCGCCGGTCACGGCATTTACCTCTTCTCCGGCGAAACGTCGGAGGAGCAGAAGTCTGCGTGGGAGCGCTTCACCGCACTCGCCCGCGCGGGCAAGGCCGCAAGCGCGTGGGCGGTCGAAAACGGCCTTGCCGAGGCGGTGATGAAGATGTCGCTCGGCAACGAGGTCGGCTTTGCCGCGGCTTCGACCGCTCTCGACTGGTACCGGCCCATGCCCGGCGCGATCGTCGCCGAGCTCACCGAGGAAATTCCCGACGCCGTCTGCATCGGCATCACGACGGCGGAGAAGACGATCACCATCGGCAATGACGAGGCGAGCATTTCTGAGCTGCTGGCCCTGAACGATTCCGTGCTCGAATCGGTCTATCCGACGAAGACGCAGGACGCCGGTACGGTCGTGCGCTTTACCTGTGAAACGGAAAAGCGCGCCGCGCCCGCCGTTAAGGTCGCACGCCCGAAGGCGCTGATCCCTGTCTTCCCCGGCACAAACTGCGAGTACGACACCCAGCGCGCCCTGCTCGAAGCGGGCGCGGACGCCGAGCAGTTCATCATCCGCAACTTAACGAGCGCCGACGTTGCTGACAGCGTCGAGCGCTTTGCCAAGGCCGTCAAGGATAGCCAGATCATCGTCATCCCCGGCGGCTTCTCCGGCGGCGACGAGCCCGACGGCAGTGCCAAGCTCATCACGGCGTTCTTCCGCAACGCCGCGGTCAAGGAGCAGGTCACGGACCTCCTCGAAAAGCGCGACGGTCTGATGCTCGGCGTGTGCAACGGCTTCCAGGCGCTCATCAAGCTCGGCCTCGTTCCCTATGGCAAGATCATGGACACCGACGCTGATTTCCCGACGCTCACCTATAACGTCATCGGCCGCCACCAGTCCCGTCTGGTCCGCACGCGCGTGTGCTCCAACAAGTCCCCCTGGCTTGCGGGTACGAAGGTCGGCGACATTTACACCGTGCCCATTTCGCACGGCGAGGGCCGCTTCCTCGCATCCGAAGAGCTTGTGAAGAAGCTCGCCGAAAACGGCCAAATCGCCACGCAGTACGTAGACCTTGACGGGTATGCTACAATGGATGCAGCATTCAACCCCAACGGCTCGATCTGTGCCATCGAGGGTATCACCTCGCCCGATGGCCGTGTATTCGGCAAGATGGGGCACACCGAGCGCATCGGCAAGGAGCTTTACCGCAACGTTCCCGGACAGTATGAGATGGAGCTGTTCACCTCTGCCGTGCGCTATTTCAAGTAATTTATGAAGAGAGGAGCAGACCCAATGGCTTACTATTATCCCGAACCGTCTCACACGTTCAGCGAATATCTGCTCGTCCCCGGTTACACGTCCGAGGACTGCATTCCTGACAACGTCTCGCTCAAAACGCCCCTCGTGCGCTACCGCAAGGGGCAGGAGGAGTGCCCCATCAGCCTGAATATCCCGATGGTCTCGGCCATCATGCAGTCGGTGTCGAACGACACGCTGGCCATCGCGCTGGCCAAAGAGGGCGGCCTTTCGTTCATCTTCGGCTCCCAGTCCATCGAGAGCGAGGCCGAGATGGTGCGCCGCGTGAAAAGCAATAAGGCGGGCTTTGTGCCGTCAGCCTCGAACCTGACAAGCGAGCACACGCTGGCCGATGTGCTGGCCCTCAAGGAGAAAAACGGCTTCTCGACCGTCGCCATCACCGAGGACGCGACGCCCAACGGCAAGCTCCTCGGCATCGTGACGAGCCGCGACTACCGCGTGAGCCGCATGAGCACTGATTTGAAGGTGCGCGAGTTCATGACTCCGCGCGAAAAGCTCGTCACCGCTCCTGCGTCGACCACGCTCAAGGAGGCTAACGACATCATCTGGGAGCACAAGCTCAACGCGCTGCCCATCGTGGATGAAAACGACCACCTGCTCTACTTCGTCTTCCGCAAGGACTACGCCGAGCACAAGGAGCACCCCCTTGCGCTTCAGGATGACAAGAAGCGATACCTCGTCGGCGCGGGCATCAACTCCCGCGACTACGCCGAGCGCATCCCCGCGCTTGTGGAGGCTGGCGCGGATGTGCTGTGCATCGACTCGTCCGAGGGATACTCCATCTGGCAGAAGAAGGTCATCGCCTACGTGCGCGCGAACTATGGCAATACCATCAAGATCGGCGCGGGCAATGTCGTCGACCGCGACGGCTTCCGCTTCCTCGCCGAGAGCGGCGCGGACTTTGTCAAAGTCGGCATCGGCGGCGGCTCCATCTGCATCACGCGCGAAACGAAGGGTATCGGCCGCGGCCAGGCCACCGCGCTCATTGAGGTGAGCGCCGCACGCGACGAATACTTCCGCGAGACCGGCGTGTATGTCCCCATCTGCTCCGACGGCGGCATCGTGCACGACTATCACATGACGCTCGCGCTCGCCATGGGCGCGGACTTCCTGATGCTGGGCCGCTACTTCGCTCGCTTCGACGAATCACCGACGAACAAGCTGCTTGTCAACGGCGTGTACGTCAAGGAATACTGGGGCGAAGGCTCGAACCGCGCGCGCAACTGGCAGCGTTACGACCTCGGCGGCAAGACGGGCCTTGCGTTTGAAGAGGGCGTGGATTCCTACGTCACCTACGCGGGCTCCCTGCAGGATAACGTCGCAAGAAGCCTTTACAAGGTCAAGTCGACCATGTGCAACTGCGGCGTGACGACGATCCCTGACCTGCAGAAGAACGCGAAGCTCACGCTCGTCTCCGCCACCAGCATCGTCGAGGGCGGCTATCACGACGTCACCCTCCGCGCCACGAACGCCAGCAACAACTAAACAGCGCAAAGAACAACAAAAAGCGGTTCCCAAACGGGAACCGCTTTTTTCATGGCTGATTACTTTTTGAACGTCACGCACGCCTGCGAGGCGGTTTTGCCGTCCGGCTTGACGATGCCGATGCGGCACGTGCCGTCATCGAGTGACTTCTTGTAGACCGTCAGTGCCTCACCCTCGAAGCACGGCGTTGAGTAGTGTAGCTCGACCGATTGAATATTAGCGCTCGCGAGCTCCTTTGCCGAAAAGCAGTCGAGCAGCAGGCGCACATAGGCCACGTTGTTCATGTGGTGGCCGAGGTCGATGTCCGTCGACCGCACGGCGTAGTGCGAGAAGAGGTCGGCGTCCTCAAACTTTTCATGGAAGCGCTGCAATTTTTCGGGGATGGCCGTCTCGGCGGGGAAGGGGTAGTCCTTCGGAAAGCCCGAGTCGCCAAAGCGGATGATCTTCTGCTCCGGTCCTAAGATGGCCCACTCGGTCTTGCCGCGGGCAATGACCGCCTCACCGCGCGAGAGTGTGTAACTGCGGTACGTGCGTACGTCGCGCTCGCTGCACGCCTCCGCCCACGTGCGCACCGTGAGTTCGTCCATCAGGTACGCGCGCTCAAAGAGATCGACGCGCGTGTGGACCGTGAGCCAGAATTCACCCTTTTTCGCCATCGCGCTGCTGCCGACGCCCAGCACCTCCGCGTGCTGCGCTGCGATGCCCTGAAAAATCGTAAACGCCGCCAACGGCGACAGCGCGCCCGACGCGTCACAGTAGTCGGGCGTGACGGTAAGACGTTTTTCAAAAATGCTCTCCATGCAGTTCTCCTTTGAATTTGTCGTTTTCTTAACGATAAGTATAGCATGGAATTGGTATTGCCTCAAGCGGGCAAAATGACCCATGCGTTAAAAAAGCTCCACATTGTGGAGCGTTGTTTCCGCACAGGTGCGGAGGGGAAGGCAGCGCCGTCGGCGCTGCACGAATCAAAGGGGATATTCTCTTTCGCGAAAGAGAATATCCCCTTTGGAACCCCAAGAGAAAGGCTTTTGATTGGCAGTCTCTGGCTTGAATGACTTTTATGCCTCTGGAATGGGAGTGCCTGCCAAGTGATGAATCTAAACGATTTGTCTTACTTCTATCTCCGCTGCCGCTTTGCCTGCGATTCGGCAGTCTTCAGCAATTTCCGCCTACTTTGGATTGTTTAGCATTGCTGGCGCTCGCTGCAGTACGCACTATCGAAATAGCATGCGTTGTCCGTGGCAGGTGATTAGGCTGCACCAAAACAAGATCAGCAGAGCGGCAGCGGATAATGGAAGCACACCAAATCGTATAGCAGAACTAAACGCGGCAGCGCCGCGCGCAGGTAGTGCAATCGGCAAGCGCCGCAACTCTTCAAGCTGCTCGCCTGCAATGGAAAACCTTTCTCTCGGGGGATCAAAAGGGGGATACTCTCTTTCGTGAAAGAGAGTATCCCCTTTACCCGCGCCCCCACACGGTGTGGGGAATAGGGTGGCAGCACTTTGTGCTGCAACTTTATTCCGATAAAAGAATTCTATCGTTATCAAGCTCATGTCCGGCACCTGCTTTGAACCGCGCGATGAGATCGTCGACTCCCATCCCCGCGCGTTCACTGCCCGCGACGTCGAGCACGATGTGCCCGTCCGCCATCATCAGTGTGCGGTTGCCGAGCTCAAGTGCCTGATGCATGTTGTGCGTGACCATCAGGCAGGTGATGTGACTTTCCGCCACGACGCGGCGGGTGAGGTCGAGCACCTTTTCCGCCGTTGCGGGGTCGAGCGCCGCGGTGTGCTCGTCAAGAAGTAAGAGCTGCGGCGGCACCATCGTCGCCATCAGCAGCGTGAGCGCCTGACGCTGGCCGCCGGAGAGCAGGCCCACGGGGTTTTTCATGCGGTCCTCAAGGCCCATGCCGAGCTGCTTGAGCTGCTCGGCGAAGAACTCCTTGTCCTTCTTGCTGATGCGGCTGAACGGATTGCCGTGCGCCGCGCGCAGGTACGCGAGCGCAAGGTTTTCTTCGATCGTCATGCTCGGCGCGGTGCCGCGCAGGGGGTCCTGAAAGAGACGCCCGATGCGGCGGGAGCGCTCGTGCTCGGGCATGAAGGTGATGTCCTTGCCCGCAAGCGAAATGCTGCCCTCGTCGGCATAAAAGCTGCCCGCGATGGCGTTGAAGAGCGTCGACTTGCCCGCTCCGTTCGAGCCGACGATGGTGACGAAATCGCCCTCGTCCAAATGCAGGGAAAGGGAAGAAAGCGCCTTTTTTTCATTCACCGTGCCGGGGTTGAAGGTCTTGGAGAGATTTTGAATGTCCAGCATCTTACACGCCCTCCTTATTTCTGGCGGCCATTTTGCGCTTCTGGAATGTCGCCCACTTCTGGATGCTCGGCGCGGCAATGGCCAGCGCCACAATGATGGCCGTCAGGAGCTTCAGGCACTCGACGGGCACGATCTTCGTGTAGAATACGATGGCGTAGATGAAGCGGTAAACGATCGAGCCGAGAATCGCGGCGATGACGCCCTTTTTGACGCTTCTGCGCCCGAGCAGCGTCTCGCCGATGATGAGGCAGGCGAGGCCGATGACGACGATGCCCGTGCCGGAGTTGATGTCCACAGTCTTCTGATACTGGCCGACGATCGCGCCGGAGAGCGCCGTGAGCATGTTGGCAAGGCACAGGCCGACCGTGATCGTGAACGACGGATTCAGCGACGAGGCACGCACCATGTCGGGGTTATCGCCCGTGGCGCGGATGGAAAGACCCATGCGCGTGCCGAGAAACAGCACCAGCAGAAGACCGGCCAGAAGCGTGACAAACGCTGCGAGCAGCAGCTCGTACCACTCGCCGCCGATGCCGGTCTCGCGCAGCATCGTGAAGACGGTCTTGCCGCCAAGCAAGCTCTGGTTGGATTTCCAGCCCATCGCCATTAAGTTGATGGTGTAAAGGCCAGTGTTCGTGACGATGCCGGCGAGGATCGACGGCACGCCGAGCTTCGTCTGCAAAAACGCGGTGACAAAGCCCGCGCACGCGCCCGCGAGCATCGCGGCGAAGATGGCGAGGACAGGGTGTCCCGCGGCCGTCACGGTGACGGACACGGCCGCGCCGAGGACGAAGCAGCCGTCGGTCGTCAGATCGGCGATGTCAAGGATGCGGTAGCTTAAAAACAGCGCCATCGCGACCAGCGCATAGAGGAAGCCCAGCTCAAGGGCGGTCTGCGTGATGATGAGCATGGGGAAATTCTCCTTTCAGGCCAATTTCCCCCGACGGGAAGGTCGGGGGAAAGGCAGTTCATTTGCGGGGAAGTGATGTTTCTTAGTCCTTGGTGGTCGTGACCTCGACAACGGTGCCCATGCTGTCGAAGCAGGAGTAGTCAAGGTTCATCGCGGCGGCGGTGTCGGTGTTGACGGTGATGATGCCGCCGTCCATCAGGTAGTAGTCCTCCATGGCGTCCATGCCGTCGGTGATGGCGGAGTAGGCGAGGTCGGCGGTCTTGGCGCCGAGGTCGGTGTAGTTCACGCCGCAGGTGGCGTAAGCGCCGTTGCGGACGAAGGAGTCAGCGCCGGTGTAGTGGGGGATGCCGGCCTTGGCGAGGTCCTCATAGATGGCGAGCTCGGCGGCCATGATGACGTTGTCAGTCGGGGTGAAGACGGCGTCCACACCGTCGGCGATCAGCGCAGAAGCGGCAGCGACGACTTCGTCGTTCGTGTTCGCGGTCTGCTCAACGTACTCGATGCCCTTGGCGTCGAGGTAGGCCTTCGCGTCGGCGATGGGCTTGGTGGAGTTGGGCTCAGAGAGGGAGTAGAGCAGGCCAACCTTGGCAACGTCCGGGTTCTGGGCGAACATCATGTCCATGATGAAGCTGGTGTTCAGCGCGTCGCTCGTGCCGGTCACATAGTCGATGCCCGTCAAGCTCGCGGCCTCGGGATCGGAGACGGCGGCATAAACAACGGGGGTCTTGGTGTCCTCAGCGGAGAGGGCAGAGATCTGCGCGGCGGTCGTCGCGATGGGGATGATGGCGTCGACCTGATCGGCGATCACCTGATCGGACAGCTGCTTTAAGATGGTCTGGTCGTTCTGGCCGGAGGTGATGTCGTACTCGATGGTCACATTATTGTCGGCTGCGATCTTGTCGAGCTCGGCGGCCACAGCGTTCGCAATCTCGTCGAGAGAGGCGTGGTCGAGCTGCTTGATGATGGCGACCTTGTAGGTCTTGCCGCTTTCGTCGCCGCCCTGCTGGGCGTCGTTGCTGCTGTCGTCGCTCTTGCTGCCGCACGCGGCCAGAGACAGGGTCATCGCACCGGCGAGGGCCATGGTCAGAAGCTTTTTCACCATGTTGTTTTTCATTTTTGTTTTCCTCCAAATTTATTTGATTTCGGGTGGCAGATGAGGTCCTGGTTTGCCGGAACAGGAGGAATATAAAGAAAAAAGACCTTCATCCCATACACATGGGACAAAAGTCATCAAACTTCTGCGATACCACCCAAATTGACGTTTTGTAAAACGCCCGCTCGCTTACGCGCACCATCATACGCGCCCCGATGGATAACGGGTGGGATACCCGTCGGTCCCTACTTGACTTCCGCCGTTCGGTCCGCCCTCTGAAGTCCATTCACCGACCGTCCGCCGCCCCGATCACACCGCCCGGGACTCTCTTTGTGCTTATCTGCATCGGCTACTTCTCTCCGTCATAGGTTTGAAGCTCTTCACTTGTTGGTTGCATTATAGCACGCGGGGCCCACTTGTCAAGTGGGTTTTTCAAAAAAAGTTGCACTTTTTTGATTTGCCCAACGGGTGAGGGAGTTTCCCGCGCACGGCGCGGGAGGGAGAGGCGGCGGCGATGGCGCTGCACGGATAAGGGGGCCATTCTCTCACGTGAGAGAATGGCCCCCTTGGACCCCCAAGAGAACGCAAGGGGCTCTGCCCCTTGACCCCGCACATTGCGGGTTTGCAGCTTGAATGGCTGCACGCGCTGCGCAATGTAAGTGCGGTGTACATGGCTTCGCCATGAACCTTCTGCGAATCGTTACAGATATCAACCGCGCCTTACTGTCGTGAGGCGCGAGTGACGTTTGCTCGGCGGCAGACTGCGTACCGAATGCGGCATTGCTGCGCTCACCGCATTGAGTAGTGCCTCGGTAGACGGAAATTATGCTGCACTACTACGAGACTGGCAGAGCGGCACCCGCAAGGGGTGTGCCGCATCCGTAAGGCAGCAGAGCCGCCAACGGCTGCGCAACAGCGGATAATAGGAGAAAGTCAAATCGTCTAGCAACCCCAAACGCGGCAACGCCGCGCTATGGGAAGTGCAGTAGGCAAGCATTACAGCTCTTCGAGCTGCTCGCCTGCAATGTGAATTTTCTCTGGGAGGGTGCAAGGGAGGGGTATCTCTTTTCGAAAAAGAGATACCCCTCCCTTATCCGCGTCCCCCACACCAGGTGGGAAAAAACCGGAACTTATTGTTCCAAAAGGAACCGTGCGATATTTTCTATTGCAACAGAAGCCTTTCTAATGGGAAACATCTGAAACACATGCCACATCCCCTCGCTGACCTGCAGGCGGCAGGGAACGTTTGCGCGCTTCATCGCCTGATAGAGTTGTTCTGAATCCGAATACAGGATCTCGTGGTCGCCGACCTGGATGAGCGTCGGCGGGAAGCCGGTGAAGTCGGCAAAAAGTGGGGACAGGTCGCTCGAACGGTAGTCTCTTCCTGCGGCGTAGGCGAGGCGCACGGCTTCGATGTACTCGGGCGTGAGCATCGGGTCGATCTCCGCACGCTCTGTATAGGACTGGCCGGACATCGTCATGTCGGTCCACGGGGACATCAGGATGAGCGTGCCGGGGAGCTTACGGCCCGCCGTCTTGAGGCGGTTGCAGAGCACAAGGGCGAGGTTGCCGCCCGCGCTGTCGCCCGCGAGGACGATATCGCGCGCGCCGTAGCCTTGGAGCATCAGATAGTCCCACGCGCGCAGCGCGTCCTCGACGGCGGCGGGATAGGGGAACTCGGGCGCGAGGCGGTATTCAAAGCTCAGCACATCGTAGCCCGTCGCATGCGCGAGCTTGGACGACAGTACGCGCGAATAGCCGAGGTTGCCGCTCGTGTAGCCGCCGCCGTGGCAGTATAAAATCGCATGGCGGCTGCCGTGGGGGGCCTTGAGCCGCGTCCACGCCGCGCTCATGCCCGAGAGGGCAAATTCCTCGTAATCCATGCCCGTCATCGGCGCAGTCAGCTTGCCGAGGACCTCCTGACTGCGGCGCTGACGTTCAAGCTCTTCGGCGGTCATGCTTTCTGGCGCACCGGCGCTGTGCAGCGCCTTGAGCGCACGCATCAGCGGGTCGAGATGCGCGTTCTCGGCCTCGCTCTTCTTTTTGCGGATGATGCGGAGTTTTGGTTCCATAGCTCCTCCTGAAAAACAAAATTCTTTGAGAGCATGATATCATAATTTTGTGAAAATGCCAAGGAAAAGCGCATCTTTCTTGTAGCGCGCCCCGCTTTGTGCTATAATAAACCTCTCAAGACCGCGCAGAGGGAAAGAGGGAACATCGGATGGCCAAGCCCAACAGCAAATGGTATAAGCTCGACTCCGCGGGCACGCTCTACTCCGCGCTGCAAAAGGAGGAGTATTCAGCCATCTACCGCTTTTCCGCTCTGATGGAAAAAGACGTCGACCCCGCGGCGCTTCAGCGCGCCATCGACCGCTGCATGCCGCGCTTCCCGACCTTTGCCGTGCGCATCCGCAAGGGTGCGTTCTGGTACTATTTGGAGCACAACAGCGCGCCGGGGCCGTTTTTGAAAGAGGACGTGTCCGACCCCTGCCAGCCCGTGCGCTTCAAGGAAGACAACGGCTGGCTCGTGCGCTTTTACTATTACCGCAACCGCATTTCGATCGAGGTCTTCCACGCGCTTTCCGACGGCGGCGGAGCCATCGTCTTCTTCCGCACGCTGCTGGCCGAATACCTGCGCCAGACCGGCGTTGATATCCCTGCGGGGAACGGTGTGCTTGATTTGAACGAGCCGCCGCGCGAGGAGGAGATGGAGGACGCCTATGCCCGCTACGCAGGACACCACGCGCTGGGCCTCCACCGCCAGCCGACGGCGTATCAGAATACCGGCACAAGCGAGCCGTTTTACACGTTCCATGTGACGATGGGCTTCGTGCCGCTCTCGAAGCTGCGCGAGGAGTCGAAAAAGTACGGCGCGTCGATCACCGAATACCTCTCCGCTGTGCTCATTTACGTCATTTTGGAAAAGCAGAAGCGCGAAAAGCCCTACCGCCTGCGCCCCGTGGCGCTGGCCGTTCCCATCAATCTGCGCGGTTTTTTTCCCAGCGAGACGCTGCGCAACTTCATCACCACCGTCCGCCCGTATATCGACCCTGCGCTCGGCGACTACACGTTCCCCGAGATCGTCTCGCAAGTGCGGCATTTTATGAAGCTGCACATCAACCGGCAGGAATTGCAGGCGGCGTTCACGGGCAACGTTCGCTTTACGGAAAACTTTTTCCTGCGGCTCATTCCGGTCGTTTTCAAAAATCCCGTCATGGCGCTCAATTACCGCCTGCACGGCGTGAGGCCCTATTCCTGCACATATACGAACCCAGGCGCGTTCACCGTGCCGCCCGAAATGGCTGAGCATATCCGCGGGGCGGAGGTCATTCTGGGACAGGCGACGGTGCCGCGCTGCCACTGCGCGTCCATCAGCTATGGCGACACGATGGAGATCACCTTTGCCGGCACGCAGGCGGAGACGGACACCGAGCGCGACTTTTTCCGCTTCCTCGTGCGCGCGGGAATCCCCGTGCGCGTAGAGAGCAACCGATGAATAGCAGATCGAAAGAAGGAATTTGATGTCATATTGTGTCAAATGCGGCGTGGAGCTGGACGAGGGCGCGGAGCGCTGCCCGCTCTGCGGCACGCCGGCGTGGAAGCCGGATGAGACCGAGCCGCGCTATTTCCCGACCAAGCCGGCCGAGGTGCCGAGAGCATCGCGCAGAGCCGCCGCCGCACTGCTAACGGCGATGCTCGCGTCCGTGTCGCTCTGCTGCGGGCTGCTGAATCTCATTTTGCCGACGGAGCACCCTTGGGCGCTCTACGTCGCGGGCGCGGCAGTGATGCTGTGGATCTGGTTCGCACTGCCGATGCTCGTGCGCGGCATCCCGATCTTCTTCCGACTGACGGCGGACGTCGCCGCCATCGGCATTTACGTGTGGATCATCTCCGTTGCGCTGCACGGGGGGCGCTGGTTCCGCGGGCTCGTGCTGCCGATGCTCGGCTGGGCGTGCGTCGTCGTATTCCTGCTGAGCTTTCTGCTGCGCGACGGCAGGCGCTCACGCCTTTCTTCCATCGCCATGTGCATCGGCGCGGTGGGCCTGATGGCGATGGGCGTCGAATACTGCCTTGACCGGTATTTTCTTGAGGTGTGGCAGCCGAGCTGGTCGCTCGTCGTGCTCGTCATCTGCATCGGGCTCATCATCCCGCTGCGCATCGTGCGCCGCGTCCCGTCGCTGCGCGAGGAAGCGCGCAGACGCTTCAATATGTGAAACCTGCTTCTGAAAATGGAAAACCCGCCCTGACGCTTTTGCGTCGGGGCGGGTTTTGTGATGTTTGCTTACAGCAGCAGCCAGCTGAGCACCATGCCGACGAGCAGTGTGATCCCGGCGGTGAGCAGGACGAGCAGAAGCTTCTGATAGGGCCGCTTGCCCGCTTCGACCTTTTGCTCGATCTCATCGAGCTTTCTGCCCTCGCTGAAGGCCAAGATCTCCCTGTAGGACTGGACGTTGTTCGCCTTTTTGATGCGCTCGAGCCGGAGGGCAAAGTACATCGCGGCGCCCCAGATCAAAAGCTCGGGAATGAGACCGTAGAGGCCGAACCACTTGAGCAGCGGCACGGGCAGGATGATCGTGGCGGCGAGCAGGATGGAGAAAATGATGGCGTCGCGGTTCATGGCTTTGACATCGGCGGCGTTGACTTCCTGTTTCATGGTTTCCAAATCTCCTTTGATGAGTTGGTCGAGCGAAACATCAAAGAGGGCGCTGAGCAGGAGCAGACTATGGATATCGGGGTAGCTCTTGCCGTTTTCCCACTTGCTCACGGCCTGCGCGCTCACGTGGAGGGCTTTTGCAAGCTGCTCCTGCGTCATGCTTTTGGAGAGGCGCAGCGTTTTGATCTTGCTGCCGATGTCGATGTTCATAAAGGCAAAACTCCGTTTCTATAAAGTGCGGACGTCCTTGATGAGTTCAGTATAGCCGATTGCAGGAAAACGCGCAATGGAGGGGGAGTTTTGCGCGCTCAAACGGCGGTTGAGCGCAAAAAGGACGGAAGATGCTTTTCTTCCGTCCTTTTTATGCAGTTCCAGTCGAATCAGTCGCCGACGCCGGGGTTCAGAACCTTGCCGACGTTCCACAGGTGCGCGACCCGCTGCGCGGCGGCCAGACGTTCCTCGGGGGACTCGTAGCTTGCGTGCGCGGTCTGCGCGCCGCAGTCGACACAGGTGACATAAACGCACCAGCCCTGCTCATCCTCCACCGTACCGGTGCCGCGGCAGTAGGGGCAGTCCTGCAATTCGATCTCATAAATCGGGTCCATGGTATCATCCTTTCCTACCGCGCAAAATTGACAGTTTGCGCGGAAATAACCTAATGACCGTAGTATAGCAGGGAAACGGGCGCTTTACAAGCAAGAAAATAGCAAAAATGGGGCGCTCGCAAGCGCCCCGCTTTTTACACGTTTGACGACGGAACAGGAAGCTGGTACTTTTCCACGTAGGATTCGTACGTCTGCTGGAAGCTGCCGTCAGCAGTCTTGGCCTGGCGCAGCGTTTCGTGCAGGTTGAGGTTATGCGCACGGGCGTCGATGACGCAGCCGGCGATGTTGGAGCAGTGGTCGGATGTGCGCTCAAGGTCGGTCAGAAGATCGGAGAGGATAAAGCCAGCCTCAATGCTGCAATGGCCCTGCTGCATGCGCAGGATGTGGCGCGTGCGCATCTGCTCTTTGAGCGTGTCGATGACCTGCTCGAGCGGCTCGACCTGTTGGGCGAGCGCGACGTCCTGCGAGGAGAAGGACTTGAGCGAGAGCGAAAGGATCTCGCGGATGGCGGAGGTGAGAATGGCGAGCTCGTTGAGGGCGCTGCCGGAGAACATGAGGCCCTTTTGCTCCATCTCCTCAGCGGAGGAGAGAATGTTGACCGCGTGGTCAGAAATGCGCTCAAAGTCGCCGATGGTCTTGAGTAACTCGGTCGCCTCCTCGCTCTCGTCGCGGCCCATTTTCTGCGTGCTGAGCTTGACGAGGTAGGTGCCGAGGATATCTTCATAGTGGTCGCAAAGCTCCTCATCGTCGCGGATGCTCTGGGCGAGCTCGGGCGTGTTGTGGTCAAGGGCGGTGAGAGCGTTGTTCAGCGCGCGCACGGCGCAGTCCGCCATTTCGCGGGCGACGGCGCGGCTCTGGCGAAGGGCGAGGGACGGGGTGGGGAGAAGACGCTCGTCGAGCTCGGTCGTCTTTTCACCCTGCGTCTGGGGATCGTCGGGGACGATGCGGCAGGCGAGCTTTTCAAGAAGGCCGCCCGCGGGCAGGAGCATGGCGGTGCAGAGGACGTTGAAGACCGAGTGTGTGACGGCGATGCCCGCCATGGTGGCGGATTCATCCAGCAGCGCGGGCGCAAAAGCCGCGCGCACAATGCAGAAGACCGTCAGCAGCACGACAACGCCGATGACATTGAAGAGAAGGTGAACGACCGCGGCGCGGCGGGCGTTTTTGTTCGTGCCGATGGACGACAGCATGGCCGTGACGGTCGTGCCGATGTTCTGGCCCATGATGATGGGAATGGCCGCAGCATAGCTCACAGAACCCGTGACGGCGAGCGCCTGCAAAATACCGACGGACGCGGAGCTCGACTGGATGATGGCCGTGAGCAGCGCGCCGGCGAGCACGCCGAGGAGGGGATTCTGAAAGGCAACAAAGAGATTCGTGAACGCGGGGACGTCCTTGAGGCCCGCGACCGCGCCGCTCATCGTCTCCATGCCGAACATGAGCGTGGCAAAGCCGAGCAGGATCATGCCGGTGTCCTTTTTCTTGTTGTCCTTGCAGAACATGTAGTAGATGATGCCGATGAGCGCAAGGACGGGAGTGAAGGATGAGGGCTTTAAGAGCTTGATCCAGAAGTTGCCGGAGTCGATGCCGCCAAGGCTCAAAAGCCAGGCCGTGACGGTCGTGCCGACGTTGGCGCCCATGATGACGTTGATGGCCTGACGCAGCGTCATCAGGCCCGAGTTGACAAAGCCGACCACCATGACCGTGGTGGCGGACGAGCTCTGGATGATGGCCGTGATGCCAAGGCCCGTTAAAAATCCGGCGAATACGCTGCCGGTCATCTTGTCGAGAAGAGAGCGGAGCTTGCCGCCCGCGCGGCGCTCGAGCGCCTGGCCCATCAGGTTCATGCCGAAGAGGAACAGGCACAGCCCGCCGATCACCGTGAGCACATTGAAAATATCCATATTTTCTATCTTTCCTTTTTTCTTTTTTGAGACCCTATTTATAACCAAGTAATAGTTTACGCGCCAAATGTCAAAACTGCCAGAGGAGAATTGTAAAATCTATGTAAAATACACAACAGCGACGGAATACGGCGTGATTTGTGTCATGTTGCACAGTTTTTTTCCGCATGAACTGGAAAAAAGTGCAGACACTAAGCGCAGCATTCGCCGCGGCGTCTGCCTCCGCGGCAAAAAGCAACTTGAAATGTCGGAGGAATCGTATGAAAAAAGACTTTATCGACACCAATGAATTCACAAAGCAGGAACTGCTCGACATCATCGACTTGTCGCTCGCCATCAAAAAGGCCATTAAGGCGGGCTACTATCCGCCCCTGATGCGCAACATGACGCTCGGCATGATCTTCCAGCAGTCCTCTACGCGCACGCGCGTCTCGTTTGAGACCGCGATGAGTCAGATGGGCGGGCACGCGCAGTATTTAGGCCCCGGTATGATCCAGCTCGGCGGGCATGAGACCATCGGCGACACGGGCAAGGTACTCTCAAAGCTTGTCGATGTCGTGATGGCGCGCGTCATCGAGCACAAGACGATCGAAGAGCTCGCAAAAAGCTGCACCATCCCCGTCATCAACGGCATGTCGGACTACAACCACCCCACGCAGGAGATCGGCGACCTCTGCACGATCGTGGAGAACCTTCCGCAGGGGAAAAAGTTAGAGGACTGCAAGGTCGTGTTCGTGGGCGACGCGACGCAGGTGTGCGCGTCGCTCGGCTTTATCACGACGAAGCTCGGCATGCACTTTGTCCAGTACGGCCCCCAGGGCCACCAGCTGAATGAGCAGCACAAGGAGATCATGAAGAAGAACTGCGCGCTCTCCGGCGGCAGCTACCTTGTCACCGATGACCGCGGGAGCGTACGCGGAGCGGACTTCATCTATACCGATGTGTGGTACGGTCTCTACGAAAACGAGATGCCGAAGGAAGAGCGCGTGCGCGTCTTCCACGACTATCAGGTCAACCGCGAGCTGATGCAGCTGGGGAACCTCGGCTGCAAATTCATGCACTGCCTGCCCGCGACGCGCGGCGAGGACGTGACCGACGAGGTCGCCGACAGCGACGCCTCCCTCTGCTGGGAGGAGGCAGGCAACCGCCTGACGGCCATGCGCGGCCTTCTTGTCTACTTTACACGCTGCCGCAAGGAGCCGAGCGGTCTTCAGATCGCGGCGGCGAAGGAGGAGCTTGACAAAGTGCTCTGCGACAAGCTCGGCTGCGTCGAGGCCTACTGCGGCGTTTCGAAAGCGGAAAAGAGCTGAGATAAGTCATGGAGAAGAATCAATTCCGGCTCGCAGACGTCATTTTGTCGGTCATCTGCGTGGTGTTTGTCGCCGAGGCGGCGGCGCCGGTCGCGTCGATCGGCAACAGCCAGTATTTCTGGTGGATCTTTATGATATTGGCGTTTCTGCTGCCCTACGGCCTCATCGCCGCCGAGCTCGGCACAGCCTACGCGGGAGACGGCGGGCTCTATGACTGGATCCACGCGGCGTATCCGGACGGCAAGTGGGCGGCGCGCGCCTCGTGGTACTACTGGATCAATTTTCCACTGTGGATGGCGTCGCTCGCGGTGATGTGCCCCGAGCTCATCACGTTCATCACGGGGCGGAGCCTCGGGACGTTCGGCTCGCTCGTGGTCGAGCTGCTGTTCATCTGGATCGTCACGCTCATCGCGTGCTATCCCGTGTGCGACAGCATCATTATCCTGAACGTGAGCGCTGTTATCAAGATCGTGCTGGCGCTGCTGGTCGGCGGGCTCGGCGTGTGGTATATCAGCCGTTACGGCTTTGTCAACGACATGTCGGCGCGGACATTTCTGCCGTCGTTCGACTTAAACAGCCTCTCGTATATCTCCGTCATCATCTTCAATTTCCTCGGCTTTGAGGTCGTGTGCACGTACGCAAACAACATGAGCGACCCAAAAAAGCAGATCCCGCAGTCTATCGTGACCGGCGGCATCGTCATCGCGGCCATCTACCTCTTCTCGGCGTTCGGCATCGGCGCGGCGGTGGATGTGCATGAGATCAGCGTGGATTCGGGGCTTATCGACGCGGTGTCGCTCATTCTGGGCGGCAGCGGCGGCGTGCTCGTGGGCGTGGTGGCGCTTTTGTTCCTCGTGACGCTGTTCGGCAACATGATCTCGTGGTCGATGGGCGTCAATTCGACGGCGGCGCTGGCGGCGGACCACAACGACATGCCGCGGGTGTTCGCCAAGCGCTGGGCAAAGAACAACATGCCCGTCGGCGCGGCGGTCACGTCGGGCGTCGTCGCCTCGTGCGTGTGTGTTTTGGGCGTGCTCATCGAGATGGCGTCGCCGGACTCGTCACTCTTCTGGAGCTTTTTCGCGCTGAATCTCGTGATGCTGCTTTTGAGCTATCTTCCCGTGTTTCCGGCGTTTTTGAAGCTGCGGCGCGAGGATGCGAAGACGCCGCGCCCGTTCCGCGTGCCGGGGGCTGACACGGCGCTCAAATGGATCGCCTACGTGCCGATGGTGCTCATCGTCATTTCGATCATTTTCACTGCGGTCCCGCTCTCGTTTGACGCAGAGACGCTTGCGAGCTTTCTGCCCATTACGATCGGGTCGATCCTCAGCGTGGCGATCGGCGAGGTGCTGATCGCGCTGCGCGGAAAAAACGCGCGCAGCTAAGTATGGTTTCATCATAAGGAGACAAAGCTATGGCAAAACGAATCATCGGCACAACGCCGAAGCAGGACGGGTATCGCATGCCCGCCGAATTTGAGCCCCAGCAGGGCGTGTGGATGCTCTGGCCCGAGCGAAACGACAACTGGCGCGACGGCGGCAAGCCCGCGCAGAAGACCTTTGCTGACGTGGCAAAGGCCATCGCAAGATTTGAAAAGGTCACGGTCGGCGCATCCGTGCGCCAGTATCAGAACGCGCGCGCCAAACTCCCCGAAAATATCCGCGTCGTGGAGCTCGAGAGCGACGACGCGTGGGTGCGCGACTGCGGGCCGACGTTCCTTGTGAACGACAAGGGCGGTCTTCGCGCGGTGGACTGGGAGTTCAACGCCTGGGGCGGGCTCGTCGACGGGCTGTATTTCCCCTGGGACAAGGACGACCAGATCGCGCGCAAGATCTGCGAGATCGCGGACGTGGACAGCTACCGCACAGAGGGCTTCGTGCTCGAGGGCGGTTCCATTCACGTCGACGGAGAGGGCACGGTGCTGACGACTGAGATGTGCCTGCTCTCTGAGGGCCGCAACCCCGACAAGTCGAAAGAAGAGATCGAGCAGATGATCTGCGACTACCTCGGCTGCGAGAAGGTGCTGTGGATCAAGGACGGCATCGACCCTGACGAGACGAACGGGCACATCGACGACGTCGCGTGTTTCATCGCGCCCGGCGAGGTCGCGTGCATCTGGACGGAGGACAAGAACCATCCGTTCTACGAGCAGGCGCAGGCGGCTTACAAATTCCTGAGCGAGGCGACGGACGCCAAGGGTCGCAAATTAAAGGTTCGCAAGCTCTGCCTGACAAAAAAGCCGTGCTTACTCGAGGGCGCGGATACCATCGACGCCGTGGAGGGCACCATCCCCCGTGAGGACGGCGAGGTCAGCATCGCGTCGTATATGAACTTTTTGATCGTCAACGGCGCGGTCATCTTGCCGCAGTACGGCGACGAAAACGACGCAGTCGCCATCGAACAGGTGCAGAAAATGTTCCCCGACCGCGAGGTCGTGGGCGTGCAGACGAAGGAGGTCGCCTTCGGCGGCGGCAATATCCACTGCATCACCCAGCAGCAGCCTGCGGTGAAGAAGTAAAAAAGAGTGCCGTCCGTGCAATAAATGTACGGGCGGCGTTTTTATGGTGCTTATGCAGTTTGCTCGCGGGCGATGCGGATGAATTCCGAGAGCACGCTCCACGGATACGAGCGGCTCAAGTACCCAAAGCAGATGGGATAGGAAGCCTCTGGGCAGAGCGGGAGAATGTGCAGGTGCGCAAGCTGCGCGGGCGAGAGCGCTGTGTGCAGCAGATTTTCCGGGCAGAAGCATGCGCCGACGCCCTGCTCGCAGAGCGCGAGCAGCGTTTCGACGTTTTCCGACGTCGCTTTGCTGACGGGCGAGACGCCCGAGGAGCGCAAAAGTCCGCGCCCGATGCGCCCGCCGATGTCCTCCGCGGAGCCGAGGACAAAGGGGCAGCCGCGCAGGGCGCTCAAATTTCCCGAGGCGATCTCGCCGCGGTGCGTGTCGAGGTCGATGCCGCACTGCGCGAGCAGCCCATCGGACAGACATAGCACGATGTGCTCCAGATAGTAATCCTCAAGCACCACGCCGGGGAGCGGGCGGGGAAAGCCGGCGATGGCGAGGTCAATGCCGCCGCTGAGCAGCGCCTTCTGGATCGCGTCGTTCGAGCCTTCGAGCAGCGTGATCTCGACATTCGGATACTGACGCTGAAAGGCGGGGATCAGGCGCGGCATGATGGCGCGGCCGCGCGTATAGGCGATGCCGACGCGCAGCTCGCCTTTCTGATTTTCGGAGATGTCGCAGAATTCGCGCTCCATGGCCTGACGCGTCTGACCGATGGATTCGGCATAGCGCAGAAACGTCCGGCCTGCGTAGGTGAGCTCAAGCGGCGTGCGGCGCACAAGGAGCGTGCAGCCAAGCTCCTTTTCAAGTCCCGCAATGTGGGACGAGAGCGACTGCTGCGTGATGTGCAGCGCTTCGGCGGCGCGGGTGAAGTTTTTCTCCCGCGCGAGCACGAGAAAATAGTCAAGAGAATGGAAATTCATGGGAACGCTCCTTTCACAGCTGCTTCTTGTAGAATATATCAATTTTAACAGTTTTACAAGCGCGAAGGCGGCAATTATACTGTGGGCAGTGGGTGCGGACAGCAGGAAAAAGATTCCCTTTTCCCGCCGTGCGTGCTAAGATAGCGATACTGTGTTAAAAAGGATAGGGAGGACTTGGATGGCTGCGATCGTTTTATTCTGCCTTGCGCTGCTTGTGTGCATCGTGCTGGGGACGAACATCCTCTACGCGCTCCTGGCGGGGCTCGTGATCTTCGCGCTGTACGGCAAAAAGCAGGGCTTTTCGTGGAAAGAACTCGGGAAGATGATCTGCTCGGGCGTGAAGACGTCGGCGAGCGTGCTGCTCGTCTTTCCGCTGATCGGCATTCTGACGGCGTTCTGGCGCGCGTGCGGCACGCTGCCGTTCATCATCTGCTGCGCCGTCGACCTCATCCGGCCGGAAATTCTGCTGCTGATGACGTTTTTGCTGAATTGCGGCGTCTCGATGCTGACAGGCACGGCGTTCGGCACGGCGGCGACGATGGGCACCATCTGCGTGAGCGTCGGCATTTCGATGGGCATGGACCCCGTGCTGCTCGGCGGCGCGATGCTTTCGGGCGTATACTTCGGCGACCGCTGCTCGCCGGTCTCGACGAGCGCGCTGCTCGTGAGCGAGCTGACGGAGACGAACATTTACGACAACATCAAGCGCATGCTCAAGACGGCGCTCGTGCCGTTTCTTCTGAGCTGCGGCGTCTATGCGGCGCTCGGCATGGTGAAAAGCGGCAGCGGCGCGGCGGGCGAGCTGTGGTCGCTCTACGGGCGTGAGATGACGCTTCACTGGGTCATGTGCCTGCCGACGGTGCTCATTTTGATCCTGTCGGTCCTACGCGTGAACGTGAAAAAGGCGATGTCGGTCAGCATTCTGGCGGCGGTCGTGCTGTGCATTTTTCTGCGGCATCTGGACGCGGTGACGATCCTCAAGACCGCAATCTTAGGCTACACGGCGTCGGACGCCGAGGTCGGCGCGATGCTCAACGGCGGCGGCATCATTTCAATGGTGCGCGTGGCGCTGATCGTGATGATCTCGTCGGCGTATTCCGGCATTTTTCGCAAGACGGGGCTGCTCGACGGGCTGTGCGGGCGCGTGACGGCGCTGCGCGACAAAACGTCGCCCTATGCCTCGATGCTGCTGACGGCGGTTTTGGCGAGCCTTCTCGCCTGCAACCAGACGTTGACGATCATCCTGACACACCAGCTCTGCGCGCCGTCGCAGAAGGATAAAGAAGAATTTGCCATCAACCTTGAAAACAGCGCCGTCGTCATCGCGGCGCTTGTGCCGTGGTCGATCGCGGGGGCGACGCCACTCTCGACCGTCGGCGCACCGATGACGGGTATGGCGTTCGCGTGCTTTTTGTACATCCTGCCGCTGTGCGAGCTCGTGCGGCGGACAGCGCAGCAGCGCGCGGCGAAAAAAACCGCCGCGCAGAAATGAGAAAGGAAGTTTGCATGAACGGAAAGACGTTACTGGCGGAAGCCATCGAAATGAAAGATGAGATCGTCGAGAACCGGAGAGCGATCCACCGCGCGCCGGAGGTCGGCGCGCACCTGCCGCAGACGGTTCAATTTGTCGAAGAAAAGCTGCGATTGCTCGGCTATGAGCCGCGCGAGCTGGGCGGCGGCGTGGTCGCGGAGCTCACGGGCGAAGACGTGGGGCGCTGTATCCTGCTGCGCGCCGACATGGACGCGCTCAAGGTGCGGGAGAAGACCGACCTGCCGTTCCGTTCGGAAAACGGCAGCATGCACGCCTGCGGACACGATATGCACGCCGCCATGCTGCTGGGTGCGGCAAAGCTGCTCAAGGCGCATCAAAGCGAACTCAAGGGCACGGTGAAGCTCGTCTTCCAGCCCGACGAGGAAGGCTTCACGGGTGCGAAAGCGATGCTTAAGGCCGGTGTGCTGGAGGCGCCGGAGCCGCAGGCGGCGATGGCGCTGCACGTGAACTCCGGGACGCCGTCGGGCCTGGTGCTCTGCGGCAAGGGAACGTTTATGGCGGGTTGCACGCTGTTTCGCATCACGGTCAAGGGTGTCGGCTGTCACGGGGCAATGCCGGAGACGGGCGTCGACCCAATCAACATTGCCGCGCACATCTACCTTGCGCTTCAGGAGATCACGGCGCGCGAGCTGCCCGCGAAAACGCCCGCCATCGTGACGATGGGCAAATTCAGCGCGGGCCACGCGCCGAATATCATCCCGCAGGAGGCCGTGATCGAGGGCACGATCCGCACGTTCGACCGCGACGTGACGGCGCTGATCCTGCGCCGCATCGGCGAGATCACGGATGCGACGGCCAGGGCCTTCCGCGGCAGTGCGAGCGTCGAAGAGCTCGCGAGCGCGCCGCCGCTCAAAAACGACGAGGCGCTGACCGAGCAGATGGCACGCTGCGCCGAAATGCTGTTCGGCGAGAAGAGCGTCTACCGCCTGCGTGAGGGCGGGATGGGCTCGGAGGACTTTGCGTCCTACACCTACGAGCTGCCGTGCGCGTATCTGTTGCTCGGCGCGGGCACGGCGCAGGAGGACGCGCGCTACGGAAAGCCCATGCACAACGAGAGCGTCGTCTTCAACGAGAACATTTTACCGCGCGGGAGCGCACTGCTCGCCTATGGCGCGATGCAGTGGCTCGAAGACCGGCAATAAAAAAATCCGCTTACGAATTTCGTAAGCGGATTTTTTATAATCGGTTGTCGATGACTTAGCCGACGAGCGCCTCGGTATCCATGGCGATCATGAGCTCCTCGTTCGTGGGGATGAGGAGGACGGTGACCTTGGAGTCGGGCGCGGAGATGACGCGTTCTTCGCCGCGGACCTTGTTGGCGTCCTCGTCCATCTTGACGCCCATGAACTCGAGGCCGGAGGCGATGGCCATGCGCTGGGAAGCGCTGTTCTCGCCGACACCTGCGGTGAAGATGATGGCGTCCACGCCGCCCATCGCGGCGGCATACGCACCGATGAGCTTCTTCACGCCGTAGTTGAACATATCGACGGCAAGGCCGGCGCGCTCATTGCCCTGCTCGAAGGCCTCTTCGAGATCGCGGAAGTCGGAGCTGACGCCGCTGACGCCCATGACGCCGGACTTCTTGTTGAGGACATTGACCATCTCCTTGATGTCCATGCCGTACTTGTTCATCAGGTACTCGAGGATACCGGCGTCAATGTCGCCGGAGCGGGTACCCATGGGAAGACCGGCGAGCGGGGTGAAGCCCATGGAGGTGTCGACGCTCTTGCCGCCCTCGATCGCGGTGACGGAGGAGCCGTTGCCGAGGTGGCAGGAGATCAGCTTGAGCTGCTCGATGGGCTTGCCGAGCATATCGGCCGCGCGCTGGGAAACATACTTGTGAGAGGTGCCGTGGAAGCCGTAGCGGCGGACCTTGTCCTTCTCATAGTACTCATAGGGAAGAGCATAGGTGTAAGCCACGGGAGGCATGGTCTGGTGGAAGGCAGTGTCGAACACGGCGACCATGGGCACGCCGGGCATGAGCTCCTGGCAGGCCTTGATGCCGATGATGTTGGCGGGGTTGTGGAGCGGGGCGAGGGGAGTGCACTCCTCGATTGCCTGCATGACCTCGTCGGTGATGACGACGGATTTGGCAAACTTTTCGCCGCCGTGGACGACGCGGTGGCCGACAGCGTCGATCTCCTTCATGGAGCCGATGACGCCGTTCTTCTCGTCGACGAGCGCGTTCAGCACGGCCTGGATGGCCTCGTTGTGGGTGGGCATGGAGACGGAAGCGGCCTTGATGGCTTCCTTGCCGGGAAGCTGGGGCTTGTAGGTGAACAGACCGTCGATGCCGATGCGCTCGCACAGACCCTTCGCCAGCAGCTCGCCTGTGGTGGGGTTGAGCAGCTGATACTTCAGGGAAGAAGAACCTGCGTTGATGACCAGAACATTCATAAGTATACTCCTTTTTCCGAGGGCGCTTGCATTGCGCCCGAATTTCCGATAAAATAAGAATCAAATTGATCGGATGTACAATTCAATACAGAATATATTATAACAACTTTTTTCGCAAAGACAAGTAAATTTAACAAAACGTAACTCTTTTGTAACCGCTTTGAGAGGACTTCCATGAGGGTATTTGGTATAATATGCGAATATAATCCCTTCCACCGCGGCCACAAGTGGCAAATTGATGAATTGCGCCGTCTGGCAGGCGAGGAAGAGTGCGCGGTCGTGTGCGCGATGAGCGGCGATTTTGTCCAGCGGGGCGATTTTGCCATTGAACGCGCGCATGCGCGCGCCGAGGCTGCCGTGCGCGGCGGGGCAGATTTAGTCCTTGAGCTGCCGCTGCCGTGGGCCATTTCGTCGGCGGAGGGCTTTGCCCGCGGCGGCGTGAGCATTTTGGCGGCGACGGGCGTGGTCGACACGCTGGCCTTTGGCAGCGAATGCGGTAACGCGGCGAAATTGCAGCGCGCGGCAAAGGCACTGCTGCGGGCGGATTTTCCCGACGCGCTGCGAGAGGAGCTTGCCAAGGGCCTGTCCTTTGCCGCGGCGAGGGAGAGCGCCGCGAGGGCGCTCATCGGCGAGGATGACGCGGTGCTCCGGGAGCCGAACGATATCCTCGGCGTAGAATACTGCAAGGCGCTGCTGCAAAGCGGCAGTACCATCGCGCCGCTGGCAATATTGCGAAAGGTCGTCGGGCACAACGGGGGTGCGGCGAAGGGCTTCGCCTCGGCGAGCCACATCCGCGAGCTGCTCACGAACGGAGAGGACGCCTCCGCGTATCTGACGGCGGAGAGCGCCGCCATCTATGCGCGCGAATGCGCAGCGGGCCGCGCGCCGGTGACGATGCAGAATGCGGAGCGAGCGGTGCTTTCCCGGCTGCGCGCGATGTGCGAGGAGGACTTCGCCCGCTATGACAGCGGGAATGAAGGCCTTTATCGCCGGTTTTATGACGCAGCGCGGACGGCAGCGTCCGTCGACGAGCTGCTCTTCGCGGTGAAGACGAAGCGCTATGCCTATGCGCGGCTGCGGCGGATGCTGCTTGCGGCGTATCTGGACGTGACGGCGGCGGATGTGCCGCCGGAGGTCCCCTATCTGCGCGTGCTGGCGTGCAATGAGCGGGGACGAAAGCTGCTCAAAACGATCAAAAAAACGGGAAGCGCACCGGTGCTGACCAAGAGCGCCGATGTGCGCGCGTTGAGCGAGGAGGCGCAGAAGCTTTTCGCTCTGACGGCGCGCGCGGCGGATCAATACGTGCTCGCCTATCCCGAGCTGCGCGCGGCCAGAGGCAGCAGCGCGTGGACGGAGAGGCCTGTGATCGTTTGAGCAAGGAACCGAGACCTCGAAAGGAGAACAGAATGAAAAAATGGATGACGCTGCTGCTTTGCTGCGTGCTGGCGCTGAATTTGACCGCCTGCGGCGCAGGAGCGCCCGGCGGGCCGGAGGACAACGCGCCGCCGCAGGCGAGCGCGCTGCACTTTGAAGTCGCGACGCAAGTTTACGAAAACGAGTACAAGGCCGACGACGGCACGGTGCTTCTGGCGGAGCGCTACGAACTGCCGGTGCTCGAACTGCGCACGGAGGGCGGCGAGCTCTACACGCTGGCGGAGAACGTGACGGCGAACGGCGGCACGGGCAACCCCGCGCAGTTCACGGCGCAGAATGCCTTCAACACGGAGATGAACAACGTGCTCGCGGGTCTTGAGTCCGAGGCGGCGCAGATGGCCGCGGAGGCCAAGGAGCTCTACGCGGAAAACGGCACATCGGTCTTTTTGAACGGAAGCTACTGGACGAACGAGCTGAGCCTGACGCAGACCTACATGACCGAAGGGAAACTCCTGAGCATCGTGGCGGAGAACTACACCTACTACGGCGGCGTGCATCCGAATTCCGCCACCCGCGCGTGGAGCTTTGATCTGACGACGGGCGAATTCCTGACGCTGGACGCGCTGGCCTCGGAGGAGGGCGATTTGCAGGGAAACTCGCTGCAGGAGAGCATTTATTGGAATATCTACGAGCAGATCACGCAAAAGGGCCTCAGCGAAGGATATTTTGACGATTATGACTCTTATTTGCAGGATTTCCCCACGCTCGCGACGCTGAACTTTACGGAAAACGGCTTGACGGTCACATTTGACCAGTACGTCATCGCGCCGTATGCGGCGGGGCCGCAGGTGTTCTCGGTGCCGTACAGCGAATTCTACAACGCGCTCAGTGAGCACGCGAAGACGATTTTAGACGTCTCGCAGGAGCAGACCGTGACAGCGGATTTCAAGGCGGCGGCGACGCTGTGGTCGTGGTTTTATATGGACGATCCGCCGATGGATTACAATGTGACAGCCGAGGTCGACGGCAATCTTTATGATCTGGCGGACATCAAGGGCGTGGAAACGCTGGAGGGCCTCCGTGCGCTGCTGCTGCGGTATGTCACACCGGAACTTGCCGACGAATGGCTGGGCAGCACTGAGCAGCGTTACCGTGATATTGACGGCAGACTCTATGTCATGTCCGCAGGCCGCGGCGGCAACGAGAGCCTGGGCGGATACACGTGCACGGCTGCGCTCGACGGCGACAGCGGCGTGCTGACGCAGACGGTCACGCTGCTTGCGTGGGACGACATCGCGCAGGCGTGGGCGGATACCGGCAAAACGGAAGCCTATGAATATCCCTTTACCCTCGTCGACGGCCACGCAGTGTTCTCCGCATTCCCGTGCCCGTACTGATAGAATAGGAGAGAGGGAGGAGAGTCCCATGGCGTAAAAAGTGCGGCTGCGCCGCAGAAGCGATCATAATAGGACCACTTTTACGGAGGATGAGAGAAATGAAGAGAGTAAAAATCTTTCTGCTGCTTTTTACCCTGTGCTGCGCACTGACCGCTTGCGGCACAAAGCCCGCGGACGACGTACCGCCGCCGGATGATGAGACGTCTGCGGTGGACATCGAATGGTTCAACACGGAATTTTTCAATGTGGGCAGTGGCGTGTGCATGACGAATATGCTGCTCAGCAGCTATTACGACACCGCCGCGGACATCGACCTCTATGAGCTCTTCTATAATGGCCCGACAGGAATACAGGAAGAGGTCACTGAGGCAGAACAGACAGCAATCGGCCCGGTGGCGTTTGAGCATTATCCCATCAAAACGCAGAGAACGGAAATGGACGCCTTTTTGCAGGAGTATTTGGGCGTGGCACTGGACGAGACGAACAAAAAGAATCTCGACCAGTTCATCTATCTCGAGGAGTACGACGCCTATTATCTGCTCCACGGCGATACGAATTTCCAGCGCTGCACGGTCACCTCGCTCGAGCAGAACGAGGACGGGACTATCACGCTCACCTATGAGCAGGAGAGCGGTGAAAAGGGGATCGTCACGCTGAAGGGCAGCAAAGGCAGCTACCAGTTTGTGTCGAACAAGGAAGCGTGAAGATAAAAGAAAAATGCTGGCTCATAAGAGCCAGCATTTTTTATATGTAGCTTACCGGTAGCGCTCGCGGTGTGCGTGCATGATCTCAGCCAGCAGCACACCGTTGTCGGGCGGGGTGTAGGTGATGGCGTTCGCGCCTGCCGCGATGGTCTTGCGAATAGTCTCATCCTTCGGGCCGCCGGTGGCGATGATGGGGATCTCGGGATGACGGGCGCGGAGCGCGGCGACGAGCTGCGGCGTTTCCGACGCGGCAGAGACGTTCAAAATGTCAACGCCTGCGGCAATACGAGCCTCAGTGTCCTGCGTGGCGGAGACGATGGTCGCCACGACCGGAATGTCGATGTGCGACTTGATGTCGCGCAGGATATCCGCCGAAACGGGCGCGTTGAGCACAACGCCGTAAGCGCCGCAGTGCTCAGCCTCCATCGCCTGGGCAACAGAGCGCGCGCCAGACGTGAAGCCGCCGCCGACACCGCAGAACACGGGCATATCCGCCACGCTGATGACGGCGCGCACGATGCGCGGCTGCGGGGTAAAGGGATAAACGGCAATCACCGCATCGGCATTGACGCTTGCGATGGTGGCAACGTCAGTGGAAAAGACAAAGGACTTGATCGTTCTGCCGAAGATGCGGATGCCGCTGCACTCGTTGATGCACTCGGGTACCATCAGCATATGGTTGCGGAGCTTTCCGCTGTAACTCGGCGTGGGCGTAGGGGTAAAATCGCTCATAAAAACACCTTCCTTTCCGCAGGTAATAGATGACCGGTAAAATGTTATGCAGGGAAATTATTCGACATGAATGCTTGCACGCATGGCGAGGATCGTCTGCTCAATGAGCGTGTCAAGATCCCAGCCGAGCATTTCCGCGCCGCGCTCGATGACCTCGCGCGAGCAGCCGGCGGCAAACTTCTTGTCCTTGTACTTTTTCTTGACGGACTTGACCTCAAGATCGCTGACGCTCTTACTCGGGCGCATGAGCGCGACCGCGCCGATCAGGCCTGTGAGCTCGTCGGTGGCAAAGAGGACCTTTTCCATCTCGTGCTGCGGCTCGGGAAGGCCGTCAAAGTGCAGGCCATAGCCGTGGCTGGCGGTGGCGCGGATCAGGCGCTCGTCGAGACCGTTTTCACGCATGATCTCCTGCGACTTGATGCAGTGCTCGTCGGGATACGTCTCAAAATCAAGGTCGTGGAGAAGGCCGACGATCTCCCAGAAGTCCGCCTCGTCGCCGTAGCCGAGCTTTTCCGCGTACCAGCGCATCACGTCGGCGACGGTGTTGGCGTGCTTTAAGTGGAATTCACCCTTGTTGTACTGCGTGAGCAGCTCCCACGCCTGTTCTTTCGTATATGCCATAATGATTGCCTCTCTTTGCTTATGGCTGCTCGTCCGTAAAGTGGACGTGATTGAAAATGTGGTCAGAGCAGAAGCAGTGGTACCCTGCGCACTTGCTGCAATAGCGGAACTGGAGCTCGGGATTTGTCACGTCCGTGCGGCCGCACACGGCGCATTTGTGGCGGAAGCCCTGCGTCTGCTGCTGATACTGCTCCTGGCGCTGCTGGGCACGCACGGTGTTATGGAAGTGCGTGGCCTGCTTGCTCTGGTGGCGTTCGAGTCCCCAAAACCGTGTAAGCTCGGGCCAGAAGAAAATGACGAAATTCAAAAGCGCCACAATGGGCATGATGGAATAGTACCATCTGCCGGCGGCAATGTAGCGCACAATGTCGAAGAAGAAGTAGAATACGTCAATATACGCGAGCCACTTCATGCGGATGGGGAAGACGAAAAACAGCAGCACCTGCGCATCGGGATAGAGGAGCGCGAAGGCCATGAACATGGCAAAGTTGACATAATTTGCACCGTAGACGGGGATGCTGTAGCCCGTGATCAGGCTGACGATGCTCGCGCCGAGGACGGTGAGCAGCATGCCGCTCAGGTAATACGTCGTAAACTTGGCTGTGCCCCACTGCCGCTCGAGCGTCGAGCCGATCCAGTAGTAGAAATAGCAGGTGATGAGAAGATAGAACGGACTCGTGCTCTCAGGGATGAGGACGAAGGTGATGAGCCGCCAGACCTGCCCATGGAGAAGACCCGAGAGCGTGTAGGAGAAGAAGCTCAGAAAGTTGCCGTTCGAGAAGTTGGACAAAAGCCCCAGCACCACGTTGCCAATGACAACATAGAGCATCAGGTTGGGGATGCCAAAATTCGGGTGCAGGATACAAAAGCGGTCGATCGCCTGGTTGAGTTTTTTCAATGCGGGATACCTCGTTTCGATCAAATAACATTTGCAAACATTATTACACAGCGGCGGGGAAAAGTCATCAATAAAGTTTGAACAAATGACCATTCCTGAGTGGAATGAAGAGCAAGAATGCGGAAAGAAACGAATTCTTTCCACATTCTTAACACTTGTTCACTTGAGATCGAGCTCGGGCGGAACGTCGATCTCCTCGCCGACGTATTTGCCGTTCTTTTTCCGCTGGCGCACGCACTCGGTCAAAAGATACTCGATTTGGCCGTTGACGGAGCGGAAATCGTCCTCTGCCCAGGCGGCGATGGCGGCGTAGAGCTTGGGGGACAGGCGCAGGGGCACCTGCTTTTTGGCGTTGTCGTTCATGGCAGTCTCCCAAAAAGTAGCGCGGCGCGCTTAATACAGGCTGCCGGAGTTGACGACGGGCTGGGCGTCGTGGTTGCCGCACAGCACCACGAGCAGGTTCGAGACCATGGCCGCCTTGCGCTCCTCGTCGAGCTCGACCGTGCCCTTTTCCGCCAGACGCTCAAGCGCCATTTCGACCATGCCGACCGCGCCGTCAACGATCATCTTGCGCGCGTCGATGATGGCGCTGGCCTGCTGGCGCTGGAGCATGACGGCCGCGATCTCCGGCGCGTAGGCAAGATAGGTGATGCGCGCTTCGATGATCTCAAGGCCCGCGTCGGCGACCTTGGCCTGAATTTCATCGCGGATGCGCGCGGCGACGACCTCGCTGGACCCACGCAGGCTCCCCTCGTCGGCCTGACCGTCGCCTGTGGTGTCGACGTTCGGGGCGACATCGTAGGGATAGAGGCGGACGATGTTGCGCAGCGCCGCGTCGCACTGGAGGGACAGGTATTCCTTATAGTTGTCCACGTTAAACACGGCCTTGGCTGTGTCGGTCACGCGCCACATCACGGCGATTCCGATCTCCACGGGGTTACCGAGACAGTCGTTGATCTTCTGGCGGGCGTTGTTGAGCGTCATGATCTTGAGCGAGATCTTCTTGCTGCCGCCCACCTCGACCGCGGCGGACGCGCCCTGCATGGCAGCGAGAAGGTCCGTGCCCTTGTGGCCGCCGTCCACGTCGCCGGACTGGTTGAGCTTCGTCTTGGCGGCGGGGTTAAAGGACGAACAGAAGGGGTTGACGCAGTAGAAGCCCTCACCCTTGAGCGTGCCGATGTACTTGCCGAACAGCGTCAGCACCAGCGCCTCCTGCGGCTTCAGAACGCGCAGGCCGCACAGTGGGATCCAGCCGAGCAACAGCAGGATGACGCAAAGGACGACAAGGGGCAGAAAGCCCGCATTGATGCCGACGATCAGAAAAACGACCGCGGCGATGTAGAGAACAAGCTCGAGCAGCAGCACGAGCATGCCGTTTTTGTGACCGGTGATGATCTTTTCTTCCATAAAAAGCACCTCCAAACTTGATATCAAAATAATATCACAACAATATGAGGTGTCAAGAGGAAAATGCAAAAAAACGACCGGTGATTGCACCGGTCGGTGAAAAATCAATTATGTGGCAATGACAAACTGGAATCTATCTGGGTATTCCATCATCATTAAAATGTTTTTTCAAAGCTTTTTCTGTCGGGTAAATTGATAGAATCATAATAAAACATTGGATTGTTACAAGAATTATCCCTGCAAATCCAATCGTATTCTTATCACTATGGTATAACGGAATATGTATCAAGGCAGATGGTATAACCATTACCCATCCTATTTTCCACCAAAGTTTTCCACAATAGTTATGAGCAAATTTCCATGTATCCATATTTTTCATTGAACGAGTTGTTCTGTATCCTAACATGCTGTTTATATGTTTTGGGCAATGCTTCCACATCATTCTTCCTGCAATGACCATAACAATGGGAATGATCAAATCGCATAGTAACATAAACCACCAAAAGCACATAACATTCACCTCCAAAAGTAGAATTTGACAGAATTATTATGCCACAGCCCGTCAGAAAGCGCAAGCACAGCCGCGGTGGTTCGAGCCACCGCGGCTGTTTGGATGATCTGCTTTATGCGTAGTGGTATTTTTTCCGCCCGAGGAGGAAAAGCGTTTCTGTGACGATCAGTGTGAGCGCTTCGGCCACGGTGATGGCGAGCCAGATGCCGTTGATGCCGAGAAGTTTTGGCAAAAGAAGTACCGCGGCGACCTGAATGACGAGCGTGCGCAGGAACGAAATGAGCGCGCTGGCTGTGCCATTGTTGAGCCCCGTGAAGAACGCCGAGCCGAAGATGTTGAAGCCGCAGACAAGGAATGAGAGCGCGTAGATGCGCAGCGCGTTGACCGTCATGTCGCACAGCTCCGCGTCGTAGCCGACGAAAAGATGTGCGATGGGGTTTGCCAGCAGGATGGACGAGGCCGTCATCGCAAGGCTCGTGATGAGCGTGACGGTCAGGCTCTTTTTGAGGAGGCTCTTGAGCTCGGCGTGGTTCTGCGCGCCGTAGTGATAGCCGACGACGGGCGTGACGGCGATGGAATAGCCGAAGAAAAACGCCATGAAGATGAAGCTCACGTACATCAGAACACCGTAGGCATTCACGCCGTTTTCCTTGGCAATCGCCATGAGCTGCACGTTATAGAGTACGCCGACGAGAGAGGTCGAAAGGTTGCTGACCATCTCGCTCGAGCCGTTGTAGCAGGCCTTGCCGAGGGCGCGGAAGTCAAAGCGCGGACGCGTGAGGCGCAGCAGCGAATCGTTCGGGCGGAGAAAGTAGACAAGCGGGATGAGCGCGCCGACAATCTGCGAAAACGCCGTGGCGAGCGCCGCACCGAGAAGCCCGAACGGGAACACGTAGACGAGCAGAAAATCGAGTACCATGTTCGTCAGCCCCGCGAACACCGTCATGCGCAGGCCGAAGTGCGGCTTTTCCGCCGTGGCCAAAAAGCTCTGGAAGCTGTTTTGCAGCATGAAAAAAGGGAGAGCAGCCAGCAGCACGCGCCCGTAGAGCACGCAGTCATCGATCGTCAGGTCCGTCGCGCCGACGGCGAACGAGATGGGGCGCAGGAAAACGATGCACACGCCGCTTAAAATCGCGCCGCCGGCGGCAAGCACGATGACGAGCATGGAGAAGATCTCGTTCGCTTTCCTGGGCTTACCCTCGCCGAGCGTTTTGGCGATGAGCGCGCTGCCGCCTGTGCCGATCATAAAGCCGACGGCGGCGAGCGCCATGATGACGGGAAAAATGAGGTTCAGCGCGGCAAACGAATTTTTGCCGACGAAGTTCGAGACGAAAAAGCCGTCGACAATGCTGTAAATAGAGGTGATGATCATCATCAAAATGCTGGGCGCGACAAAGCGCAGCAGCTTTTGATACGTAAAATGATCGGAAAGGGAGATCTGCATGAAAGAGCCTCCGATTGTTTCAAAAAAAATAAAAAAAGTCCGGTCACTGCTTGACCGGACGCATCCGACATCTCTCGACCGCTGCGGCTGCGGCCGCAAGTCCCCGATGACATTCAATTTGTGAACAATATTGTAGCATAAATCCGGACAAAGTCAAGTATTTGCACAAAATCTTCAAAAACTGATTGACAAAACGCACAAACATGGTAGAATACGATTCGGCGAAAGCCACAAGTGAATACTTCATCGAGAGTGGTTGAGGGATCGGCCCTATGACACCACGACAACCTGCCCGAAGAGGCAAGGTGCCAAATCCGACGAACGAATCGAAAGATGAGGAAGAGCAGAAAGCGCGATACTCTGTCGGTTCGACAGAGTATTTTTTGTTTTTCCCAACAACGAGAAAGGAAGAAAAAGAACCATGGCAAAACGTTTATTCACCTCCGAATCCGTCACCGAGGGGCATCCCGACAAGATCTGCGACCAGATCTCCGATGCGGTGCTCGACGCGATCCTTGAAAAAGACCCCAACGGCCGCGTGGCCTGCGAGACGACCGTCTCCACCGGCCTTGTCCACATCATGGGCGAGATCACCACGAGCTGCTATGTCGATATCCCGAAGATCGCGCGCGACGTCATCCGCGACATCGGCTACGACCGCGCGAAGTACGGCTTTGACTGCGACACCTGCGGCGTTATCACGAACATCGACGAGCAGAGCGGCGATATCGCGATGGGCGTCGACAACTCCTTTGAAAATAAGGAAAGCGGCGCGAGCGAGCTCGACAACGGCGCGGGCGACCAGGGCATGATGTTCGGCTACGCCTGCACCGAGACCCCTGAGCTCATGCCGCTCGCGATCTCTCTTTCCCACAAGATGGCAAAGAAGCTGACCGACGTGCGCAAGCAGGGCCTTGTCGACTATCTCCGTCCCGACGGCAAGACGCAGGTGACGGTCGAGTACGACGAGAGCGGCAAGCCCGTCCGCGTCGACACGGTCGTCCTCTCCACCCAGCACGCGCCGGAGGCGACGCTTGAGCAAATCCGCAAGGACATGATCGAGCTTGTCATCAAGCCGACCGTTCCCGCGGAGCTGATGGACGAGAACACCAAGATTTATGTCAACCCGACCGGCCGCTTTGTCATCGGCGGCCCGCAGGGCGACAGCGGCCTGACCGGCCGCAAGATTATCGTCGACACCTACGGCGGCAGCGCCCCGCACGGCGGCGGCGCATTCTCCGGCAAGGACCCGACAAAGGTCGACCGCTCCGCAG
>OLVZ01000087.1_pt1 | contig 92906 bp, 115 predicted proteins | sample 1673341 | NCBI WGS metagenome assembly OLVZ01 (sample SAMEA3178944, study PRJEB25190) | human gut metagenome | biome: human gut; feature: human-associated habitat; material: faeces | place: Austria | collected 2013 | reverse complement strand
GAAAAAGTAGCTGAAACTGCAGAAATCCCTAAAACAGCACCCAAAACCCAGCAAAACATCCGGAAAAGACCCAGGAAAAAGTAGCTGAAACTGCAGAAATCCCTAAAACAGCACCCAAAACCCAGCAAAACATCCGGAAAAGACCTGGCAGAAAGTAGCTGAAATCACTATAACCCCCAAAACAGCTCAAAAATATAGCCTGTTTTGGGATTTACATCGTGCTATCCTTTTAACTCAGCGCGAAACGCTTGCGGCTCACAACTGTGAAGGTACTGAACAGTTACATAAAATTATAATAAATAGCATATTATTATTGACATACTAATGATGATTACTTATGATAAAAATTGCTAAAAAAATGTCAAGGAAACATATAAACGTGAAAAAACAAAATCCAATAGCCCTGTTACCAATAGCAGTATTTCTCGTACTGTATCTGGGATTGGGAATACTTTTTGAATATGTAATGAAAATTCCGATGGGGTTTTATAATGTGCCCATCATAATAGCATTCCTCGTGGCAATACTGGTGGCATGTCTGCAGAATCGTAGTGTGAAATTCGACCAAAAGCTAGAGATAATGGCACAGGGACTGGCTGACAAAAATATCATAACAATGCTGCTCATTTTCCTTACCGCGGGAGCGTTCGTGGGTGTAGTAGGACGAAGCAGTGCGGAGAGCGTGGCATATTTCATGCTGTCACTGATACCGGCAAGGTTCGCGGTGATGGTGCTTTTTGTTGTGGCATGCTTTGTGTCTATTGCGATGGGGACATCGGTTGGAACCATAACACTGATTGTGCCGATAGCGGCAGCAGTATCGGATGCATCGGGTTTTGGTCTGCCGCTTTGTATAGGCTCCGTAATGGGTGGCGCGATGTTCGGAGACAACCTTTCCTTTATATCAGATACGACCATTGCCGCATGTAACGGACAGGGTTGTCAGATGAAGGACAAATTCAGGGAGAATTTTTTTATTGCACTTCCGGCGGCAGTAATGACGCTGGTTGTTATAGCGATTCTGTCATTCAGGACAGATATCGCGGGCGCTGTATCGCAGGAATATCATCTGTTGCAGATAGTACCGTATATTCTCGTGCTGTTCGGTGGAATTGCCGGAATAAATGTATTTGTAGTGCTTATAATAGGAATCATATCGGGAACGGTCATAATGCTCGCAACAGGAAATACAGCACCATACGATCTGCTTACCAATATGGGAAGTGGAGCGTCAGGCATGTTTGAAACCTGTATGGTTGCAGTGCTTGTGGCAGCCATGTGTGCGCTGATTCGTGAATATGGTGGCTTTGATGCCCTGCTTTCGGGTATTTACAGGACATTCAAGGGCAAAAGAGGTGGACTGCTCGGTATGGGACTTCTGGTAGGACTTATCGATATTGCCACTGCCAATAACACAGTTGCTATAGTTATGGCAAATCCGATAGCAAAGGAAATGGCTCAGAAATATGACATAACCCCACGTAAAACAGCGTCTATACTGGATACATTTTCGTGCATTTTTCAGGGGATGATACCATATGGAGCGCAGATGCTAGTGGCTATATCGGCAGTACACGAGCTGGGGCATGATGTGTCAGCCTTTAATATACTGCCGTATCTGTTGTATCCGATGTTTCTGCTGGTAAGCTCGCTGGTGGCGGTTTTTGTTGTTGAAAATGGGAGAAAATTTAATTGAAGATGAAGTTTAAAGCAAAAGAATAATGAGGTTATAAATGAAAATGCCGGATAGAAATATGATATTTCATCCGGCATTTATTATGTGAAATTTAGGCTGCATTTTGAAAGTCAATTACAGTTATTTCTGGTAGCATGGATTTTAGTTTTGATATAATGGACTCGATTTTTTGCATTGTGGAGCCATTAATAAACTCTTCACCACACTGTGAACATTTTTGGCATGGAACATTTTTTATAATAATATAACAGTTTTTATATGCAGTCATATAAGTTGTGGTACTTTTGACAGTATCACCTTTGCACAGGAAGCATTTCATAATATCAATTCTCCTTTCTTGTTTTTAAATCGGACTCCCATTTGTCTGAAGACGGGTAGTATGCGGTGATAATCCAGAGCTGTTCGTGATTGGAACCGACTACAACATGTAATGGACATTTTGTATTCAGATTTCCAAGTGTTAAGCAACTGGGATATGGATAGTCATTAGGGTATTCCTCAATTATTTCACCGGTCATGATACATGATATGACATCGTCAATGAGGATACCACGTTGCTCAAGTCTTTTTGACGCATGCAGTGTTAAATAAATATTGTCGGGAGTACACAAACCTCTAAGTTCATCAATTGTAAGACACATCTGTTATTCTCCTCATATGAATTAATTATAATTATAGTAGTATTTGGAGAGATTAGCAATGCTATTCTAAAAATTCACTAATTTACATTAATTAACCTTAATTAACTCCTTAATTAACTTAATTAACTCCTTAATTAACTCCTTGACAATCATTTATGACAAGAATATAATACATTATGACAAATAAAGTTGTCAAATAGACAAAAATAATTGTCACACGGAGGCGCTATATGACACTGAAGAATCGTTTAAAGGAACGCAGGGCCGCGCTGAATGTCAATCAACAGGAGATGGGCAGGCTGTGTGGTGTGTCGAGACAGACAATCAGCCTTATAGAAAGAGGCGACTATTCACCATCAGTTACCCTGGCACTGACGATAGCAAAGGTGTGCGGTGTTACAGTTGAAGATGTATTTTATTTGCAGGAGGAAGATGAAGATGAATATGGAGAGAAATGAGATTAAAGAAGCAAACCGCAAGGCTATGCCGGGATTTCTGCTTCTTGCACTTGTGGGAGCAATTGTGGGTGGTATTGTTGGATTTTATTCCGCAGAATATGATGTTGAACAGTTGGCAGGCAGTATGAAAAGCGCGGGAGCATTTTTCGGCAAATATGTTTCGAGCTGGATATTGCTTGCTATAGCCGTCATCACACCGATAGTGGTCATACCTGTTTATCAAAAGACAAAAAGGCTGCTTTTGGCATGGGATGGAGAGGATGAATCTATATGCGACATCGCAGAGAAGAAGCTTAATACGGTACTCATGATAATCAGCATTGCAATGATATGTGCATTTTTCCTTATCAGCGCAACATATTCAGGTGGATTTGCAATGATTGAAAAACATTTGAATATGTATGTGCTTGCAATTGTGACATTTCTGATAATACTGGCTGAGGGGATAATCATCCAGCAAAAGGCAGTTGATATTACCAAAATAATGTATCCGGAGAAAACTGCTTCGGTATATGATCTGAAATTTCAAAAGAAATGGGTAGACAGCTGCGATGAAGCAGAAAAAATAATGATAGGCAGATGTGCCTTTGAGGCATTCAAGGTGACCAATTCAGTATGTGGCGCACTATCCATTATTCTGGCAATAAGCGCTATGATGTTTGATATAGGATTTTTGCCATCATTTGTCGTCTGTCTGATATGGCTTGTCAACCAGTGTGTATATTGTAGGGCTGCGGCAAAGTGCTCTAAAGTACTTTAAGGTGACCTGATGCAGTAGGGAGGTAAGCTATGGATAACACATGGTTCATTTATTATTTGCTTTTGATGCTTATAATATTGTATCTTCCGTGGAAAAGACGGAAACGATATGCAGCAAAAAGAATTATGAAAAAAGGCAAAATTAACAATAGTCAAAGGAGTGCAGGAAAAATCATGAGAGAATTAGCAGAGCATTTTATAGGAAAAGATGTCTATATCAATTTGTTGGATGGAAGAGCTGATGGAGTAATAAAAGAAGTTACAGATAATGGAATTGTGTTGGAAAATAAAAATGGAGTGCAGGTTGTGAATCTCGATTATGTTATAAAGCTGCGTGAATATCCATATAATAAAAAGGGAAAACGTAGCACGATTATAGATATGTAGGAGCAAGCGCCCATCAGCGAAGCTGATTCTAATGAGATTGCGGCTTACAACTGTGAAGGTACTGAACAGTTACGACAAAACATGAAAAGGTGGCTGAATTTCCGGAAAAACAGTCCAAGGCAAATAGTCGCAATATAAATACGATTAAACAGGTGGGAATAGGGGTGTTTTTGAAAAAAAGCATAAAAAATACTGCATACGTGTTATACTATATTATATAGATGTCGTATGAAATATGAACGATAAACACATAAATAAACACAGTATAGGAGAAGTAATCGCAATCACAAATATATTTTGTGAAATACAACAATTGCTTTCTCATAGGAAAAGGAGATAAAAATGCCGGAAAACAGTAGCTGTAGCAGCGCGGGAAGCTGCACAAAATCAAGCTGCGAGGGCTGTCCATCACATAATGGCGGACCACAGAGCTTCCTCGTAGAGCAGAATAAATTTTCAAACATCAAGCATGTAATAGGAGTTGTCAGCGGAAAGGGCGGAGTAGGTAAATCATTCGTCACATCCTCACTGGCGGTAAACATGGCAAAGAAGGGCTACAAGGTTGGTATCCTTGATGCCGATATCACAGGACCGTCAATACCAAAGATGTTTGGCGCACATGACCAGATACTCGGAGACGAAAACGGCCTGATGCATCCGTATGAGACAAAAGAGGGCATCAAGCTCATCTCAGTAAACCTGCTCATGGACAACGAGGAGGATCCGGTTATCTGGAGAGGCCCAGTCATTGCCGGAGTAGTAAAACAGTTCTGGAACGAGACAGCATGGGGCGATATAGACTATCTATTCGTTGATATGCCACCGGGAACAGGAGATGTACCTCTCACCGTATTCCAGTCCCTCCCGGTAGATGGAATCGTAATCGTCACATCACCACAGGAGCTTGTCAATATGATTGTCAAAAAGGCCTACAACATGGCAGAGGCAATGCATATCACAGTGCTTGGTGTGGTAGAAAACTTCAGCTATCTCAAATGCCCTGACTGCGGCAAGGAGATAAAGCTTTTTGGAGAGAGCCATATAGACGAGATTGCCAAAGAGCTTTCAGTACCGGTACTTGGCAAGCTGCCACTCGATACATCATATGCAGCTATCGCCGATAAGGGAGATTTCTACAGCATAGAAAACGACCATCTCGCAAAAGCAACAGAAGTACTTGAGCGTATTTAAATATTTCGTAATGAAGCAGGCATATATCCGCCGGGTGCGGTATATATGCCTGTATTTAATAGAAAACCTTCAAGCATAATTCGTACAGAATCTTAATCGCATAGCGTAGCTGCTGGGTGTGTGGTCTGCGGCACCTGAATCTGTGGCATTCGCCTTGCACTGCCAAATATTAAACTTTCTTTAAATATGCGATTTCCCTATTTACATTTCAATCCATTGGCTTCATAATCATATTACCCACGGATTAAACAATAGTTTTCATACTCAAAATTTACGGAAACAACCAAAAAAGGTAAAAAGAGTTAATTTTATTATCAATATTTACCCAAAAATAATAATTTTAACGTCAATTTTTATAAAAAAATGCCCTTGTTTTTGTGCATATTTTTGTCTATATTATCATGTAGTAAAGAGAAGGTAAAAGAAAGGCAAATAGGAGGAAAATATGAAGAAAATATTTGATGTATTGAATGTCATTAAACAAAAGCTCTTTGTAAAGAAAGACAAGATTCATTCAGAAAAATATTATCGCAGAATTGATTTTTTAAATAAATATTCGCTTTTATTCCATGCAATCATAGCTATGGCTATCGTATTTATAGTGGAGATTATCTCGCGCAGGAGCTTTATCTCTGCATGTAAGTTCGTAGATGCACATACACTTGCGTTCATGTACAACTCATTTTTAGTGTTTGTATCATTTTCACTTGTGTATCTGTTCAGGCGCAGAGCTTTTGCAAGGGTAATAATTACAGGCTTTTGGACTATCCTCGGAATCATCAACGGCTGTGTGCTTTCAAACCGTGTCACACCGTTTGGTTATACTGATTTAAAGTGTATTCCGGAGCTTTTAGCCATGAACAATACCAGCTATTTCACAGCGCAGCAGGCTACAATAGTTGTAGTTGGACTTGGTGCATTTGCACTGTTTCTTGTGGCACTTTTTATCAAGGGGCCTAAATATACAGGCAAAATCCGTTATGCAGGTGTTTCAGTGGCATTTTTAGCACTGCTTTTCGTGGCAATCCCTGTCACAACCAATGTGGCACAGAATACCAATGTAGTTGCCAGCTACTATTCAAACATCGCCCAGGGCTATGATGATTATGGCTTTGTATACTCATTCTCATCTACTGTAGTGGACCGTGGAATGAAAAAGCCGGAGGACTACAATAAGCAGAATGTGGAAGATGTAGAGCAGAAGGTCAATTCTCAGAAGCAGACCACCACAGTGGACGGAAAGACAGGTCCAAACATCATCTGTGTGCTTTTAGAGTCATTCTGTGACCCGGACGAGATTAATTTCCTTCAGGTGAATGAGGATCCTATTCCTACATTCCATGAGCTTGAGAAAAACTATTCAAGCGGATATCTGAATGTACCTGTAGTCGGAGCAGGAACTGCTAACACAGAGTTTGAGATGCTTACAGGGCTTAGCATGCAGTATTTCGGTACAGGAGAGTATCCATACAAGACTATCTTAAAGCAGACAGATTGCGAGAGCATTGCCTCTGATTTATCTAAGATTGGATATGCAACACATGTAGTGCACAACAACGGTGGTAATTTCTACAGCCGTACCAATGCATTTTCTAAGATGGGCTTTGATACATTTACAAGCAAGGAGCTCATGAATATCACAGAGTACACTCCAAACGGAAGCTGGCCTACAGATGATATTCTCGTTAGCGAGACTATGAAGACCTTTGATGCTACACCAAATCAGTCTGATTTTACTTATATCATCACAGTTGGCACTCACGGTGACTATCCAAAGGAGCCTGTTATTGAAAATCCTACATACACCGTATCAGGTGTTGAGGACGAGGGCATGAAAAATGCCTGGACATATTATGTGAACCAGCTCAACGAGGCTGACCGCTTCATCAAGGAGCTCACAGATGAGCTTTCTAAGAGAGATGAGGACACCATCGTTGTTATGTTTGGCGATCACCTCCCTACAATGGGACTTCAGAATTCTGATATGAAGTCAGGTGATATCTACAAGACAAAGTACATCACATGGAACAACATGGGACTGCCAAAGGAGGATGCTGACCTTTATGCTTACCAGCTTCTTGCCCAGACTACAGACACTGTAGGTATCCATGAGGGAACTATCATGAACTATCATCAGACTCAGATGAACAGCACAGATGAGGCATCATATCAGGATGGACTTGACCTGTTACAGTACGATATCCTTTATGGAAAGCGTTACTGCTACAACGGCACAGATTTATATCCGGCTTCAGATCTTGTCATGGGAATTGACAAGGTGGACATCACAAATGTGTCTGATTCATCGACCGGTGATACAGTATATATTTACGGTCACAACTTTACCAACTGGAGTAAGGTTTATATCAACGACTCCAAGGTGGCTTCAACTTATCTCTCAGCAGGTGTGCTTGCTATCAATAAGGAAGACATCAGTGATGGTGATGAGATAACTGTGTGCCAGGTTGGATCTAGTGATACTATTTTCAGAAAGTCTGAGAATGCGTATACATATGTGGATCCTGCAGTGGAGCACGACAGTGAGTCGGAGACAGATGAACCGACAGAGAACCAGTAGATTTTAATGAATTTTTTCTTGGGTGGACGGGGCGCAGGTCCCGGGTCCCAGTGTGGAGTAGCGGCGTGTACTCTCGCGTTCGCTACGCTTCGCAGCCAAGATTCTGTACGAAATTATGCTTTTTAGTGTTTCTATGCTTGACGAAACCGGATTATATGCGCCGTCCATGGCGCATATAATCCTTGCCCCGCCGTCCTTGGCGGGGCATTTCTGCGTTTCATGGGCATAATTTCTACAGTATCTAGGCAGCTTCGCTATGCGCTCACACGAGAGCACACGCCGCCACTCCACACCGAGACCCGGGACCTACGCCCCTTACGTTGTGGTAAAATTGTCGCGTGTGTGCACCGGTCTTCGCCCGGTGCTTACGCTTCGTGCTTGTAAAATGTAGGTATGGTGTGTCATAAGATATAATTAATGGGTTGAAAATTGTGTATATTGATGATACAATTTCAACGGTTAATGATTACATTAATTTTAGAATCTAAGTATGGAGGTGAATTTCATGGACAGTAGTGATGGTCTTGGGCGAAGTAAGAACAACATCGGTGCTGATATACAAGTGAGTATTGTATTGGCAGGCATAGTGGATTCTGTCCGTGGAAGGATTCATCATCGGACAGTTTTTAGAGGTACAGTGTAGGCATATTAAGGAATATCGGCTTACGCCGTGCTGTGTTTTGCTGTGCACAAATGCATACTTGTTTATATATCAGGGCACCGTTAGGTGCTTTTTTCGTGCGCAAATTTATGGAGTGCACGGGTTTCGTCCTTTCTATCATGGAATGATTTTTATGTTCCAAAATCCCGGGATTTTGGAGAACCACATATGTTTATTTTATGTGGAAAATGCTATCGGAAATGAGAAAGGAGAGAAATGGAGATGAATACAAAGAAATATGAAGAGCTTCTTGTTCTATTGAGAAGCCACAAAACGGATAAGGAAATTCTGGAGGTTTTGTCAGACTATCATGAGAATGATATTGCTGATATGCTTGCAGGAATGAACGAGAAGGAGCGCAAACGTCTTTACAGGCTCCTTGGAACACAGCGGACAGCGGAGATTTTTGCATATCTTGATGAGCCGCAGGCCTATTTTGATGAGCTGTCTGTGGAGCAGGCTGCCAGGGTAGTATCGCTGATGGATTCGGATGATGCTGTCGATTTGCTTGAAAATCTGGAGGATGAGGACAAGAAGGAGATTGTAGAGCATCTGGATGAGGAAGCGGAAAAGGATGTCAGGATGCTTCTGTCATATGACGATGATGAAATCGGCAGCTATATGACAACCAACTACATCTGTATTCCGAGCGGTCTGACAGTGAAGCAGGCTATGAGCCAGCTCGTGAGGCAGGCGGGCGAAAACGACAATATCATGACTATATATGTGGTTGATTCAGATGAATGCTTTGCGGGAGCTATTGATTTAAAGGATTTAATCACAGCCAGGGAGGGCATGAATCTGGAAAGCATTATAGCCCATTCATATCCATATGTGCTCGACCATGAGAAAATCGATGATTGTATCGACACAATCAAGGACTACGCTGAGGATTCAATTCCGGTGCTCTCAAAGGATAAGCATATACTCGGTGTCATCACATCTGATGATATTGTAGAGATGGTAGACAATGAGATGGGTGAGGACTATGCAAAGCTCGCCGGACTGACCGCAGAGGAGGATCTGAAGGAGACCACGCTGCAGAGCATGAAAAAGAGAATGCCATGGCTTATCATCCTGCTTTTTTTGGGAATGATAGTGTCTTCCGTAGTTGGAATATTTGAGAATGTGGTAGCGGCTTTGCCGATAGTCATCTGCTTCCAGTCGCTGGTGCTTGACATGGCAGGAAACGTAGGAACACAGTCACTGGCTGTCACAATCAGAGTGCTCATGGATGAGAATCTAAGCGGTAAGCAGAAGCTTTTGCTTGTAGTAAAAGAGGTAAGAATAGGCCTTGTAAATGGTGGCTTGCTTGGAATAATGGCACTTGTATTTCTCGGAATATATGTGCATCTGTTCAAGGGCTACACATGGCTTGGAGCATTTGCGGTATCAGGCTGTGTAGGAGTTTCACTGCTTGTGGCAATGGCAATTTCAAGCCTTGTGGGCACAGTGATTCCGATGTTTTTCCACAAGATAAAGATTGACCCGGCGGTTGCGTCTGGTCCTCTTATCACTACAGTGAATGATCTGGTGGCAGTTGTGACCTATTATGGACTGGCATTTCTTTTCCTGATTGAGTTGTAATATTGGTCGTAGTACATAAACATTTAGAATATATCTTGACAAGGGTGTGCATATACTGTATATATTTATATATACAGTATATGCACACCTGTTTTAATTGTAGGAAAGCAAAGGAGAGAGTTATGCTAAGGGTTCATGAATTGGATAAGGAAATGTCCGGGGAGGATAGGTTTCATCTGGAAAACATATCGTTTCATTTGCCAAAGGGTTATATATGCGGCCTTGTAGGAGAAAACGGAGCAGGCAAGACAACTCTTTTACGCTGCCTGATGGGACTGTATAGGTCAACAGGAGACATAGTGATAGATGGACACAATTTAAACAGCGATGAGGCAGCCGCCAGGGAAGTAATAGCGGTAGTAGGTGATGAGGGATTTTTTGATGAGAATATAAATCTCGAAAAGCTCGGAAAATACTATGGGCAGATGTATGTGCGGTTTGATATGGAAAAGTATCTGGGATATCTTGAAAGATTTAACCTTGATAGAAAGCAGAAATACAAAAAACTGTCCAAAGGTATGAAAATCAAAGCGCAGCTTGCATTTGCACTGTCGTATGGAGCAAAGCTTTTTTTGTTCGATGAGCCTACTGCAGGGCTTGACAAGCACTTCAGGGAGGATTTTTTAAGGCTGTGTACAGAGCTTGTGTCAGATGGTGGAAAAAGCATTATCATTTCTTCTCATATTACGGAGGATCTGGACAGAATAGCAGACTATATTGCATATATGCAGGCAGGGAGGCTGTTGTTTTTTAAGCCTAAGGATGCTGCGTGTGAGCATTTTCGGATAGTTACAGGACCTGTATATAAATGTAAGCTGATACCCAGGGAAGCAGTGGTTTACATGGAAGAAGGCACATACAGCTCCACTGCCATGGTTATAAGGGATAAATGTATTCTGGTAGACAGAGAGCTTCAAGAGCATACTCCGGATATCAGGGAGCTGATACATTATCTGGTGAAAGGGGGAAAGGAAAATGCCGAAAATATTGTGGAAAAATATTTTGGATAGCAGCAGGCGGGAGCTTGTTTTGGCCATAGTTATGATACCATTATTCTGGCTTGGAATTACAGAAGGCTCATTTGGAGGCCTGAATCAGGTAATGTATATATACAATTTGATGATCAGCATTTTTTCCATTTTCAGCAATCATAATAGAAGCGCATTCGAATTGCCACAGTATATGTATCTGGCTCCGTATTCAAGAGAACAAAGACAGCATTATATACAAAAAATGTTCAAATACAGATTCCGTGTGTCGTATATAGTGCTGCTTTTACCTATATTAATCACAGCAATAATCAGGCCTGATAAGACTCTGACAGTATCAGGAATAGTCTATTATATGTGTGAGATGCTTGTAATGGCAGGTATTTTGTATTGTACTTCATTTGACAATTATCTGGGCAGCGTGAATCCGGGCAGATTAACGATATTTGATGTAATCATGTTTATGTCTGCGGTGGTTGTTGCCGCAAGCTATGACCAGAATGACAGCTCGCTGGATTTGGTTCAGATATTAATTTCTTTAGTGATAGGTGTGTTTTTTATATCGATGATTGTATCCTGCAGGAAAAAATATTATGACGATATTGTTCGCTGTATGGCAGATTACGAGTTTGCGGAATCAAAAAAAGACAAAAAAATTGCATAGAGGTGTGTATGAAAATAGTCATTTCAACAACAGTTAGTATGCCGATATATGAGCAGATTATAAATCAGATACGCGATGCAGTGGTAAGCGGTGAGCTTAAGGCAGGCGATGGCATGCCGTCAATCAGAGTGCTGGCAAAGGAGCTGGCAGTCAGTGTGATTACAACAAAGCGTGCTTATGAGGAGCTGGAAAAGGAAGGTGTAATAGAGTCGGTGCCGGGGCGTGGATTTTACGTGTGCGAGCAGAAAAATGATCTTTTGCGTGAAAAACAGATGATGAATCTTGAGAACAGGATGTCAGAACTGCTTGCAGATTGTGAGAATGCTGGAATGACCTTGAAGGATATAATAGATATGGTTCGTGTATTGGGAGAAAAATAATGGATGAGACAATTATAAAAATAGAAAATGCCGCTTTAAAATTAAAAAAATTTATGATTAAGCCCGCAAATTTAGAAATACCAAAGGGCTACATTGTAGGTGTACAGGGAGAAAACGGTGCGGGAAAGACCACACTGCTTCATATGATGCTTGGAATGTATGACAAAATGAAGGGAAAAATATACATAGACGGTCTTGATGTTGTAAAAAATAAGACCAAGGTAAAAGAGCTTGTAGGAATAGTGTCGCAGGACAGGAAATTTTACCTGTCGCAGGATGCCAATGGAAACGAAAAAATATACAGTCCATTTTATAAGAATTGGGATAGTGAGGAGTATCACAGGATGCTTGCACATTTGGAGCTTTCTCCAAGACGCAGATTGTGCTCGTTTTCTACAGGAGAAATGATAAAGTATCAGTTTGCATTTGCGGCAGCATACAGACCCAAAGTGCTTCTGATGGATGAGCCGACTGCCAATCTCGACCCGGTGTTCAGGGATGATTTCTTAAAATTACTGCAGGAATTTGTGGCAGAGTATGAGATGACAATACTTCTTGCCACGCATCTGGACGAGGATTTGTCGAGGGTGGCAGACTATGTTATAGATATAAAGAACGGAGAATATTCAATGCGTGAGATACTTGAGTAGCTTATAATTGCTGCCGGTAATACCGGGGGTGAATGGTATAATTTTATAGCTTGCATTAGGTGTACAACACGCAATAGAAAACAGATGGAGATGTGAAATGGATATGAGTACCCTGATTAAAACGGAGCATGACAATTGGAAAAAGCGCATGATGGTTGAGACCTGCGGAACGTATGTCCTCATGAATATGGGTATGGGGTTTGTGGTAATCGCAGGTGCATTTTGTGGTGTAATGAATACTGAATTTGATCTTTATTATTATAATATGGTGGTGTTTTTTACATTTGGATTGTATTATGCACAGTCCAGATACATTACATATATATGGGAAAATGGTAGAAAAGTTAATATATTTGAGAAATATATATATTTGCCGGTTGATCTTAAAAAGTTGAGAAAAGCAAAGCTTATAGTAGTTGGAAAAAATATTATGATACCGGTCATACTTGGACAGCTTTCAGCAATTCTTATGAGAGGGGCATATTATGGATGGCATGTAAAAAGCTGGCTTGATTTGGGACTGTATACACCGGTTATGGTGGGAATTGGTTTTTTGATTTTTAAGGAAGCTGAGCATAGATGGCTGTGCTTTAAGGCAGTAAAAAATTAAGCCTGCAAATAAAAAGATAATTTCTAATTTGTGTTTTAGATGTAAATCCGCTATACTATTGATATAGTATTGCGGATTTGTTTCTATAGAAAGAGGGTAAAATATGCCTGAGATATCATTATTTTATGGGATTAGAGTCACTATGTATTATAATGACCATATGCCACCACATTTTCATGCTGAATATAATGGACATAAAGCATTAGTAGATATTAATAATATACAAGTAATAAGAGGCTCTTTGCCGAATAAACAATTACGATTGATATTGGCCTGGTGTACGATTCATCAGGATGAATTAATGCAGAATTGGGAATTGGCCAAGGACATGAAACCATTGAACAAAATTAATCCACTTATATAATGAGAGGTGAAATATATGAATGAATATTTTCCTACAGTTGTACAGGTAATACCTTTAGATAATTATCATGTACAGGTTTTCTTTGATGATGGTAAAATAGTTGATTATGATACAACACAGGATCTTAAATCTTCAATTTTTGAGCCTTTGAGAAATATTGAAAATTTTAAAAATACATGTACGGTAATGAATGGAACGCTTGCATGGGATATTTCCGGAAAAATGGATGAAAGTGATTGTATAGATATTGATCCATTTACATTGTATGAATTGAAGGCTATTAATAGCCTGATTGCGTAAGATTAGAACCATTTTCACGTATCACAGCCTTACAATCCTTTTTAAAGCATGCAATGAGTTTTTATTGGCTTTATTTGGTAACTAGTGTATACTATTTGCATATAACAGCTTCGTTAAGCAGATATAAATACACATAAAAGAAAGGTATAATCATGGACATCGTATTAGGAAATTACAAAGGATTAAAGGCAAACATCCCTTATATTGCATATACAGAGGAGGATGTTAATTCACAGATAGCGACACTTCTTTCAGGAAATCCTGTCAGAGAGCAGAAAACAGGCCCGTTAGCGATGGGCGACACGGCAGTAATAGACTACGAGGGCTTTAAGGACGGAGTTGCGTTTGAGGGCGGAAAGGCTGAGAAATATCCTCTGGGAATCGGTTCAGGCTCTTTTATTCCGGGCTTTGAGGAGCAGCTTGTAGGCATGGAAATCGGTGAGGACAGAGACATCAATCTCTCATTCCCTGAGCAGTATCATGCACCGGAGCTTGCAGGCAAAGCGGTTGTTTTCAAGGTTAAGCTGCACGAGATTTACAATGAGAAGGAAGCAGAGCTGAACGATGAGTTTGCAGCATCTCTCAATTTCCCTGAGGTACAGTCAGTGGAGGATTTAAAGAAATATATCAACGAGTATCTTGAGTACCAGGTAGAGGCAAGAAAGGCTGATGCGGCAAGAGAAAAGCTCTATGACCAGATTCTTGAGAGCAGCTCATGCCTTGTTTCGCCACAGGCAGTAGAGACAGCGGTAAATATGCAGCTTCAGCAGATGGCAGCATCATTTGCACAGCAGGGTGTGGCTATGGAGCAGTATCTTCAGATGACAGGCAAGACTATGGATAGCTTAAAGGATGAACTCAAGCCGGTTGCACAGAAGCAGGTAAAGCTTGAGGCTGTTCTCGATGAAATCATCAGAGTGGAAAATATCACTGTATCTGACGAGGAGATGGATGAGCAGTATGAGCTTATTTCACAGAAGTATGGTCAGCCTGTTGACGTTGTAAAGCAGGTGCTTCCAAAGGCACAGCTCAAGCCGGATTTACTTCGTATGAAGGCATCACAGCTCATCATCGATGCGGCTGAGATTATCATGGAAGAAAGCGGAAAATAATGTATAGAATATTTTTGGTTGAGGATGACGAGACCATAGCAAAGCTTGTCAGAAGACATTTGGAAAAATGGGATTATGATGTGCATGTGGTGCAGAAATTTGATGCTGTAATGTCAGAATTTGCATCATTTGATCCGCAGCTTGTGCTTATGGATATCGGTCTGCCGTTTTACAATGGGTATCACTGGTGTACGGAAATCAGAAGAGTATCAAAGGTTCCTGTGGTTTTCCTGTCATCCGCTGCTGATAATATGAATATAGTGATGGCAGTCAGTATGGGGGCTGATGACTTTATAGCAAAGCCGTTTGACCTCGATGTGCTGACCGTAAAGATACAGGCTATCATCAGGCGCTGCTATGATTTTGGCGCAAACAACAGTGTTTTGGAGCATAATGGCGCCATGCTCAATATATCTGATGCCACCATAACCTATGACGACAAAAGGCTCGAGCTTACAAAGAATGAGCTCAAAATATTGCAGACACTTTTTGACAACAAAGAAAGGATTGTATCACGCAGCCTTCTAATGGAAAAGCTGTGGGAGAGTGATGCGTATGTGGACGAGAATACACTTTCGGTGAATGTCAACAGGCTGCGTAAAAAGCTGGATTCTATAGGGCTTGAGAGCTTTATTGTCACAAAAAAGGGGCTTGGGTACAGGCTGGGGTGAGAGGTCATGGCAAAAATACAAAACAAACCGCATCTGACAAATTTTATAAAACATAACTATATATGGATTCTGATGATAGTCACAATGTCATGTATCCATTTGCTTTACATGTACCTGATTGGTGCGCGCAAACAGGATCTGGTGTATGCGGCAGTGCTTGATGCAATACTTCTTCTGATAACAGTTTTGGTTGGATTTTTCAGATATAGCAGCAAGGTAAAAGCTCTAAGCAATGCTTTAAAACGTCCGGTTGAGGAACAGGCACAGCTTCCGGAAGCAACAGATGATGTGGAGATACTTTATCATGGACTGCTGGAAAATCAAAGTATTGCAAGAAGTGAGTCAGAAAGCAGTGCTGCAATCAGACAATCACAGATGAGAGATTATTACTCTATGTGGGTGCACCAGATAAAGACACCGATATCGGCTATGAAACTACTGCTTGAGGCAGAGCGGGAGGAGCTTGGGCAGCTTATATGTGATGATGAACAGAGTCAGTGCCAGACAGCGGATAGAACCGGTGGGAATATCGGTGCTGCCGGATTAAATGCTGCTTTGAAACAACAGGCTGTACTCACAGAGCTGTCAGATAACATGGACTCGTTAGAGGACGAATTGTTCCGCATAGAGGAATATGTCAGTATGGCTTTGCAGTATCAGCGTGTGAGCAGCACAGAAAATGATTTTGTGCTTGAAAAAGTCAGTGTGGATGGTGTCATACGTGATACCATTAAAAAATATGCAAAAATTATGATACGAAGGCATATTGGAATAAATTATTCAGGAACCGGGCAGAAGGTATATACTGACGGAAAATGGCTTGCATTTATGCTGGAACAGATACTTTCAAATGCCATAAAATATACACCGCATGGGGTTGTTACAATAGAAACTGCAGAGGAAAAAGACCGGTTTTTTATTACAATAAAGGATACCGGAATAGGAATCAAAGCCGAAGATCTGCCACGCGTTTTTGAAAAGGGCTACACAGGCTACAATGGTCATGCCGATAAGAAGGCTACAGGAATTGGGCTTTATCTGTGCAGGCAGATGGCAGACAAGCTGGGGCATACAATCCGCATGGAGTCAGAGATTGGAAAAGGAACTAAGGTGTGGATAGGGTTTGATCTGGATTATGCGGATGTGAGAGATTAGGATAAATCGGTGTAATAAGTTTGACTGGAAATTGTATCCAAAATCATATATAATAATATATTATGAGAAATAAAAGAGTATGTGATTATATAGCGGAAGCTATTCAGAATGAAATTTTATCAGGACGTATGTCATCAGGAGTGCCATTGCGTCAGGAAGAGCTTGCGGATAGTCTTGGTTATTCGAGAATACCAATCAGGGAGGCATTGCAGATACTTGAGTCGCAGGGATTGGCAAAGAGACTGGCAACAAGGCATGTGGTGGTGGCTGATTTTTCGGACGAGGTGATAACGGAAATCTATGAGCTGCTTTCAGATGTGGAGATAAAACTGTTAAAGGGCATGCTGCAGTCTGGTATATGTTTGTGGGATAAAGCGGTCAGTGATAACAGTGAGCAGCCCAATCGTGTACATGAGCCATCTGCTATAAATGAAAAATTGTCTGCAGAGCTGCAGTTTCATGAGACAATTATATCCAATAGTCATAACGAGTATTTTACACATATTCTTGAAAATGGTCTCTGGTGCTATATCAGGTTTGCGGTTGAAGAGACGGCAGCAGGCAGGGAAAATGCGCGAAGACTTGAGCTGTTATCGAAAATAGCAGAGGCATATTCGGATAAGGATATAAAGATTGTCAGAGAACTGTTGGGAGAATATTTTGGAAGTCTTTGTGAGGCTGTTATAGCAGAGAGGGCAGAAAGCAGCAGGTAATTGGTGACTTATTTTATACTGAATAATGACAGATGATTCGGAAGCATATAAAATTAAAAGATAACAAGAGGAAAAGTAATTATGATAGGACTTAAACCGATAAAGATTCCGTCAGTGAAGGAGCGTGTAGCATCGGAGCTGCGCAAGGCAATTTTGTCAAAACAGCTAAAAGAGGGAGAAAATCTTACACTGGAAAGTGTAGCGCAGCAGCTTAATGTATCTATAACTCCCGTGCGTGAGGCTTTTCAGATATTAGCGCATGACGGACTTATCAAGCTAAGACCGAATAAGGGAGCAATAGTACTTGGAATTACAGAGACGTACATAAGGGAGCACTATCAGATTAGAGGCATACTCGAGGGCGCATGTGCAGGTTTTGCTGCTTCACCTGATATCGATATCAGCAAGATAGAGCAGTCATACCTGGATGCAAGGGAGATGACAGCTTCCGGAGATTATAGCAGATATGCGGATTTAAACCGTGAGTTTCATAGTGAAATCTGGGCAGCATCCGGCAACAAAAAGATGGAAAATATGATCGCAGAACTGTGGAACGGACTTTCAATGGGCAGCATGGTCACAGAGGAGGAATATGCGGGCATTTCTATAAAGGAGCATGAGGCTATATACGAAGCAATCAAGGCTCATGATGTGCAGCTTGCACAGCGGAGGATGTATGAGCATATCATGCGTAGTCGTGATGATATGCTGACATATTATGTGTAGATGTAAGTTATTAATTTAACACATTACTTGTAATAGATGCACAAATTGAATAGGTGGAATATATATAAATTGCCGAAATTGTCAAAAAGGTATTGACGATTTCGGTTTTTTGTTATATCTTAAACTTAGAAATTGGATACAATATCAAATATCAAATAATGAACGGAGGAGGAAAATGATATGAGTCCAGCAACAATAACACTTTTATTCTTATTGTTTGCCGTTGTGATGTTCGTGTGGGAAAAGATTCCGCTTGGGGTTACATCCATGATAGTATGCGTCGGTCTTGTTATCACAGGAGTACTGGATTGGAAAACAGCTTTTTCAGGATTTATTGACAGCAATGTAATTCTTTTCGTAGCGATGTTTATCGTCGGAGGAGCATTGTTTGAAACCGGTATGGCAAACAAAATTGGAGGAGTGGTCACACACTTCGCCAAAACAGAGAGGCAGCTTATCATAGCAATCATGGTGATTGTGGGACTGATGAGCGGAGTACTTTCAAACACAGGAACTGCAGCAGTTCTCATTCCGGTAGTTATCGGAATTGCAGCAAAATCAGGATACTCGAGATCGAGACTTCTTATGCCACTTGTTTTTGCAGCAGCCATGGGTGGAAATTTATCTCTCATCGGTGCACCGGGAAATCTCATAGCACAATCAGCTATGGGAGAGATTGGACTTAGCTTTGGATTTTTCGAGTATGCAAAGGTAGGACTTCCGATACTTATAGCAGGTATTCTGTACTTTGCATTTATAGGATACAAATTCCTGCCTGAAAAGCAGGGCAGTACGGAAAGCTCATATGATGAGCAGAAGGATTTTTCAAATGTGCCTAAATGGAAACAGATGATGTCATTGATTATCTTAATCCTTACACTTTTGGGAATGATTTTCGAGGACAAGATTGGCATAAAGCTTTGTGTCATCGGCTGTGTCGGAGCACTTGCCCTTATCATTACAGGCGTTATCAGTGAGAAAAACGCACTTAAATCAATAGATTTGAAAACCATTTTCTTATTTGGTGGAACTCTTTCACTTGCATCGGCGCTTCAGGAGACCGGGGCAGGCGAGGAAATCGCAACAGCGGTTATCGGTATACTTGGCAAAAATCCATCACCATACGTTCTCACATTCGTAGTGTTCATGCTTTGCTGTGTACTTACGAACTTTATGTCAAATACCGCCACCACAGCACTTATGGTTCCGATCTGCGTATCAATTGCCACAGAGATTGGAGCTGACCCGAGTGCAGTACTTATGGCATGTGTTATCGGTGGTTCATGTGCATACGCCACACCTATCGGTATGCCTGCCAACACAATGGTCATTACAGCCGGAGGATACACCTTCAAGGATTATGCAAAGGCCGGTATTCCGCTTATAGTAGTGGCGACCATTGTAAGTATGGTCTTACTGCCGATTTTCTATCCGTTCTTCCCATAAGAACGGATGGGAGTGGGTAAACAATAAATTAATATTTAATTATTTACAAGATTTATATTAGGAGGAAAAACTATGTCAAACGAGAAACAGGTAGAACAGCTTACCACCTATATGGCAAATTTTATCGCTCATATAGCAAAAAAATTACCGGATGATGTCATTGCAAAACTGACAGAACTCCGTGACAAAGAGGACAGTCCTCTTTCAAAAACAATCTATGATACAATGTTTAGAAATCAGGAGCTTGCGGTAAAACTTAACCGCCCAAGCTGCCAGGATACAGGAGTACTTCAGTTCTGGGTTAAATGTGGAACAAAATTCCCACTTATTGATGAGCTTGAGGGACTTTTAAAAGAGGCAGTTGTAAAAGCTACATTTGAGGCTCCTCTTCGTCACAACAGTGTTGAGACTTTCGATGAGTACAACACAGGCAAGAACGTTGGAAAAGGAACACCTACAGTATTCTGGGATATCGTGCCAAACAGCGACAAATGCGAGATCTACACATACATGGCAGGAGGTGGATGTACACTTCCGGGAAAAGCTATGGTACTTATGCCTGGAGAGGGCTATGAAGGAGTTACAAAATTCGTAATGGATGTTATGACTACTTATGGTTTAAATGCATGCCCACCTCTCCTGGTAGGTGTAGGTGTAGCAACATCTGTTGAGACAGCAGCACTTTTATCAAAGAAAGCACTCATGCGTCCAATCGGATCTCACAATGAGAACGAGAGAGCCGCAAAGATGGAAAAACTTCTCGAGGATGGTATCAATGCTATCGGCCTTGGACCTCAGGGAATGGGCGGAAAATACTCAGTAATGGGTGTAAATATCGAGAACACAGCCCGTCATCCATCTACAATCGGTGTAGCCGTAAACGTAGGCTGCTGGAGCCACAGACGCGGACACATTGTTTTTGATAAGGACCTTAACTATACAATCACAACACATTCGGGGGTGGAATTATAATGGTAGAGAGAATTAATGGAAAAACAATTTTAACAACACCAATCTCAGCAGAGGATCTTAAAGGAATAAAAATCGGAGATATTGTATACTTAAATGGAAGCATGACAACATGCCGTGACGTAGCACACCGACGTCTCGTTGAGGAGGGAAGAGAGCTTCCGGTAGACGTAAGAAACAATGCTATTTTCCATGCAGGACCGATCATCCGTCCACTCGAGAATGACAAATTTGAGATGGTATCTGTTGGACCGACAACAAGTATGCGTATGGAAAAATTCGAGTACGAGTTCGTAAAAGAGACCGGCGTACGTGTTATCATCGGAAAAGGTGGTATGAAAGAGAATACAGAGCGTGCATGTAAAGAGTTCGGTGCCATTCACTGCGTATTCCCGGCAGGAAATGCAGTAGTAGCCGCAACAGAGGTTGAGGAAATCGTCCGCGCAGAGTGGAGAGATCTCGGAATGCCTGAGACACTCTGGAACTGCCGTGTGAAAGAGTTTGGCCCACTTATCGTATCTATAGATACAGAGGGTAACAACTGGTTCGAGCAGCAGAAAGTTGAGTTCAACAAGAAAAAAGATGCAGCAACAGAGGAAATCTGCAAGCAGGTAGGATTCATCAAATAGTTGCCGGAGCCTGGTATCAAATTTATTTAGAACCCAATTGCCATGAAAGTATTCTGGCAAAATATATACCCGCAGAATGCGGGAGAAAACATAAAAAAATATAATTTTTCGCGCAAAGGCTCTCACATAATTTGACTATTATGTGGGAGCTTTTAGATATATGAAATTAGAATAGTATGATAATCATTTCCATAGGATATTAAAATAAATTACTGCAATAAAAAAGATTATTGCCGGTAACTAAAAAAGAGAGGAATAAATGATAATGAAGCAATTCCTGAGAAAAACAATGAAAAATGTAGCAGCCTACGTGGAACTTTTTCTGTCGGCAGTATTGGTGTTTGTGATAGTGGTGCTTATTATAAAGCTTATAGGGCAGTGCTTTTTTGATATATGGCATGATAAAATTAAACTGGAGTATTACATGGAATATATCATGTCGCTTGCAATCGGCGTGGAGTTTGTGAAAATGCTCTGTACTCATAAGCCGGGTACAATCATAGAGGTGCTTTTGTTTGCAACAGCCAGGCAGATGATCGTGGAGCATCTCAATGTATATGAGACACTTGTCGGAATAGGTGCGATAGCGGCGCTTTTTGCCATCAGAAAATTCCTTTTCTGCAGCTTTGATGAGGCAGACCACATGATATGCCGTGGCAGCCAGACGGTAGCGAGGGCGAATTTTATTTCCGGAACAAATATACCGGAGGAAAAGACAAAGCTGCTTAGAGATGTGATAAGCGAAAAATTGCAGGATGAGGGTAAAAATGTGTCAATCGGAGCCTGTGTGTATTACCAGGATTGTGCGCTCAGAGTTGATAATGTGAAGCAGGGCGTTGTCACAAGAGTCGAGGTAATTAAAAATCTGTAGATAAAAAGAGGATCAGCACATCTGTGCTAATCCTCTTTTTGCTACTCCAGATTAAGTTTCTTTGTCATTTCTTACAAAAATGTAAGATACAAGGTCGAAATGTAAGCTGATTCGATAGCATACATTCCGGCATTTTGTTATTATAATTACATGAAGCATCAACAATGTAAGTTGTGAAGCCGATTATGACGTCATATTTAAAATAAATGTAACAAAAATAGAAGTTTAAATAACATTTTGAAATCATCGTAAAGGAGCATTGAAATGGCAATCTTAGAAGTAAGTAACCTCAAAAAAATATATACCACCAGATTTGGTGGAAATCAGGTACAGGCATTGAAAAACATCAATTTTTCTGTAGAGGAAGGTGAGTATGTGGCAATCATGGGAGAGTCCGGCTCAGGAAAGACGACACTTTTAAATATTCTCGCGGCACTTGATAAGCCGACAGCGGGAGAGGTACTCTTAAATGGAAAGAACCTTGTCTCATTGAAGGAAAAGGAGATATCTGCCTTCAGACGTGAGCATCTGGGCTTCGTATTTCAGGATTTTAATCTGCTTGACAATTTTTCACTGAAGGACAATATCTTTTTACCGCTTGTGCTGTCAGGTGTGGATTATAGGGATATGGAAAAAAGGCTTGCACCTATAGCTTCGCTGCTTGGAATTGAAAAGCTGCTTAATAAATATCCATATGAGGTGTCAGGAGGACAGAAGCAAAGGGCAGCAGTGGCACGTGCGATAATAACAAATCCCGAATTAATTTTGGCTGATGAGCCAACGGGTAGTGTTCAATTAGTACAACACTACCCAAAAACAACACCCGTGATATTCTGGTCATTATCAATCTTTATTTCCTTAATGACCGAACGCCAAAGCGTGCGTTTTTCTTCACGGGTCAAAGTATCATAAATGGTTCTAAAGCTATTATCAAGAAGCCTGCGCACAGCTGCAAAGTCTGGCGGCGCTTCCTGCGCTGGTTCCGGTATCTGGTTCAGTGCAGAAACATATATTTGATAGTCCTTTTTATAGTCTTCAATGTCGATAAGGTCATTCACATACAGTTCTTTTAATTTGGTCAGCTTCCGTTTCAGTGCGGCTTTGTCGGTCCGGGCAACGGACGCTTTCTTTTTAGCTGCTTCCACGTCCCATTCAAGCTGGCAGCGTTCCAGTTCTTCCCCTAAGTGTTCAAACAGCCATTGTTCCACGACGTCTTCACGGGCTGAATGGTTATGAGAGCAGCGCCCACGCTGGAAATGCTGGTTGCAGCGGTAATAATAATAATCACTGGATTTGTAGCCAACAAGTTTGTGCCCACATTCAGCACAAGTCAGAATGGAAGTAAAAATATAAACCTTGCCAGATGGAGCAGAACGCACATTGCGTGTCAGAAGCGCTTGCACACGGTCAAACTGCTGTCTGTCTATGATTGCCGGGCAGAACTGGTCATTATATCTGCCGCCACGGTCATACACGCCAGTGTACAGCTTTTCTTTCAACATACGCCGAAATGTGGCGTCACACCAGTTCACGCCGTATGTTTCCCGGACATAACGAACAGTAGCACGCTGGGAAACTGTGTTTTCAAAATAATTAAAAGCGTCTTGCACAATGGCTGCGTCTTCCGGTACGACTTCCAGCCGCTTTTCTTCATTCACACGGAAACCGAACGGAGCAGAACCGGAAACAACGGTGCCGTGTGCAATCTTGCTGTCAAACACCACGTCTATTCTTTCACCATCTATGTCGGCTTCATTCTGCGCAATGGACAGCTTCACATTGATATACAGACGCCCGTTTGCGGTTGTCGTGTCGTACTCTTCATCAGTGGTCTTCCAGTCGCAGTTGTGCGCCTGCAATATTTCCATAACTTTGTAATAATCAGCAACGGAACGAAACCAGCGGTCAAGGCGGGCAAAAAGCAAAATGTCTACTTCATCACGCTTCACACTGTCCATCATGCGTTGAAATTCAGTTCTTTTGTGAATGTTCTTTCTGGCGGTCTTTGCGGCGTCAATATAAATCCCAACAATGACCCAGCCACGTTCCCTTGCGTATGCTTCCAGCCGTTCTTGCTGGGCTTCCAGTGACAAGCCTTTTATCTTTTGTTCTTCACCGGAAACCCTTATATATAGAGCAACCCGGACAAGCGCCGGGGCAATTTCCTTGTTTCTCATAATATCACCACAATTCTTGTCAATTTCCTTTAATTTCCCGTCATGCCGTGATAATATAATGAGTGCAGACGGTATGTTGTATCTGGTATGATATATCTTTGCACCGCACCCGGAGTGTTCCCAGCACTGCGGGTGTTTTTATTGCCATTTTTTACCAGTAGTTGTGAACCTGCCAGACCTTTATAATTGAAAAGCGCCCAGCTTTTCCGATAAAAGAAAGGTCGTGGGAGATAATGAAAAAGAAATACATATATCACCGCAGCAATAAAATATATGCAATATATTACAGCAGCAATAAAACAATGTATATCAATCTTAACTTCACAGGAACGACACAACTAATTATTAAAAAATAAAGCGGGACCGCTGGGCGTCCCCTAAAAGGGGCTACCCAACGTCGCTATTGCCGCCGTTATCAACTGGCGGGCATTGCTTTTCTAACTCTTCCGGTGTGTCCGGTACGTCGTCATACAACGGCTTTTCTTCCGGCACGTCTTCTACGTCTGCAACGTCTATGTATTTTTCAATCATACGCCGCAGCGCTTCCCAGTCTGCTTCATCAAAAAGCGCAAACGTCTTGAAAATGTTCTTTGCAAATTCATTCTGCCCGGTCATTACCCGGTCAATAAGTGCGCTGTATTCAGCTTCATTGCTGGCGTACATATCACCAGTGCCATTCAGCAGCCATTCTTCACTGATATTAAATTCACTACATATCAATTTATATAATGACAATTTCTGGTCCGGTCTGGCAAGTGCGTTCAATTCAATATTCTTGATAACGGAACGACTGACGCCCAGACGTTCTGCAAACACTTCTTGCGACATTTTCAAAACTTCTTTTCTTAAAATCCTAATGCGTTCGTAGACTTCCATTGAGCAAATACCCCCTTTCTGCAATTTTTGTGATTTCAGTATAAATCTATAAAATGGTTTAGTCAAGACAAAAAGACAAAATAATTTATAAAAAAGGATTGACAAGGACAAAATAAAAACATATAATGGCTTTACAAGGACAAGAGAAAAAGAAAAAATGTCCTTATAAGACAAAAAGAAGCTGGCGCAGAAAACCACGCCAGCCCAGAAAAAGCAACAGCTTATTTACTTAAAAGAGCATTGACAATCTTGTTGAATTTTTCAATAGAAATTGCACCGCTGAAATACAGTTCTTTGAAACGGTCTATTTCAGCTGGCAGACTTTCTTTGAAAGCCTTTGCAGCCTTACGGCTTGGCTTTGGCAGGTCTTCAAGATAGCCGAGTTCAGAAGCCAGCTTGTAAATATGCTTACAAGGAAGCTGGCGTGCTTCAAAGTCGTGGCAAGTACAGCTATTCAAAGTTACATCATAAATGCCGTCACGTCCGACAATTTCAGCAGCTTGCTTTTCTGGAAAAACGGTGACGTTTTCGGGTTTGATACGCTGCATAAAAGCAATACGCTTGATTTGCTCATAATCATTATGCACGTTTTCGTCCCAGTTACCAAAATTCACAATAACACCCCCTTTGCTATATGTTAGCAGCCCGGCACGGCTACAACAACATTATAACAAAGGAACGGGGAGAAGAAAACCACAAAGAACGGAGGTGGCAGCAGATGGCAGAGGTTGAGCGCACACGCAATGAAGTTATTTACAAAAGAGAAATCACGACAGACGAACCGAACGCACACGCTGAATTGATTTTGAAAGTGGACGGACTGCCGGAAGAAGCACTGGACATTTTAAGAAAGAAATTCAACGCACTGGCAGAAATGGTGGAAAGAGAAGTGAGAGAAAAAACCAGCTTGACCGTATAAAGTCAAGCTGGCAGCAGGTCACTTCCCTGCAAGTTCTTTCACATAGCGTTCAAATTCAGTGGAAGAAAGAACATCATACAGCGCAGCAGTTAAAATGCGCACCAGTTCTTCTTCCGGGATTGAACCGCCGTATTTTTTGACAGCCTTTGCAACAGAAGTCTTGATGGCGTCTTTGTAAATTGGCATAGAACACACCCCCTTTGCTATGGATTGCCAGCCCTGCACTGGCTGACAATCCAATTATAGCAGAGGACCACAACACAGAAAAGGAGGAAGCAGACATGGCAGCAGTTGCAATGGAAGATAAGAAAAAAGAAATGATTGAGAAGACCGCACAGGAGTTCCAGAAGCTAAACGGTGACAATCAGATGTTCATTTTGGGTTATATGCTGGGTATTCAGCAGGAACGCCAGAGAACCACACCGCAGCCACAGACGGCATAGGAGGTGGCAGGAATGGAAGTGCAAGGAACATTCAATGCCCAGCGCTTCTTTGACACTTTGGCAATGATTATTTCACAGCGGGAGGGTGTAAAAGTCACCGTGACTGTGAAGCAGCCGGAGCCGGAAGAGAAAAAGCAGCGGTCAGCATAGGCGCTGGGCGAAAAGCAAAGGTTTTTCAATAGTCAAAATGTGAATAGTAGCGAAAAGCTATTCAAGATAAATCATACCAGATACAAGGAGGAAAAACGCAAATGAAAGAATTTGTGAAGAAAAAAGCGGTCATTGTCAAAGACAGACTGGGACTGCCAAACTACATGACCATGTTTTACATGGAGCCGGGGACGTACAACCCGGAGGACGTGCCGGAAATGTTCAAAATCAGAAACAAGATTGTTCCGGCAATTCTGATTTCACAGTACCACAATACAACCATGAAGAGCATGGGCGGTGACGTTGCAGTGTCCATGCCGTACCAGCAGCCACGCCACACAATCACACTTGATGAAGCGGCGGCAGCCTGCGCCAGAAAGGGTGAGGGCTGGCACCTTATGACAAACACGGAATTTGTCTACTTGCTGCATGAAGCAGAAGAACTGGGGCACACGATAGGCGGCAACACAAACCACGGCTGCAATGCGGACAACCCGCAGGAAAAAGGCGTTGTATACGACAGCGCCGGAAGAACGTTGACCGGGTGTGACCCGCTTACATGGTCACATGATGGCGCCGCAGGCGGCGTGTTCGGTATCTGCGGCGACTTCTGGGAATTTGTAACAGGTTTACGCCTGCACAAAGGCGTTGTGGAGTACACAAAGGACAATGACGCAGCAGTTGAGGGCTACAAGGACGAAGCCCCGGACTGGACCGTTGCAGAGGTAAACGGAAAGCCATTGAAACTGTACGGCAGCAGTGACGGCGGCGTGGTTATGTCAACCGCAGAAAAGATAGAAAAGGACTGGGACGGCTGCCACATTGCAGAATTGCAGCTGGAAGAGTTGGAAGACGTGCCGGAAATTGCGTACAAGCTGGGAATTGTACCGCACGATTGGAAGAACGAAACAGCCGGAATATGGGCAGACAGCGAACTTGGGCTTGCCGTGCCTTTCCGGGGTTCGAGTTTCTTCAACACTTCCGGCGGTGGTGCTGGTGCGCTGTGCTTGAGCTCCCCCCGTTCTGACGTCTTCAACCACGTTTCGTTCCGTTCCGCTTTATTCTTGGAAAGCTGGCAACTGGTAACTGATTTACTGAAAGCGGGTGCGGAAGCACACGCAGGAGTGCAGGACAAATGAGCGCAGATAATTTCCCATACGTCGAAGGACAGCCAGCGGAAATCTATTTTGACGGTAAATGGCACCGGGGCAAGATAATTGCTGGGTACAGATTTAGGGACGGAATAGTGACCGTACAGACGGAAGATGGGCAGAAAATCTGGTGCGGTGAGAGCCGCAAAGAGTTATACAGAGCATTGTAAAAATGGCAAGCAAAAAGCCTTTGAAGCTGTGCCGGAAACACAAAATCAAAGGCTTTTCAAAAGTCAATATGTTAATAATTCAATACACGTTTATTATACCATATTGGCGGTTACAAGTCAAACATTTTAGGGCTGAAAAGTCCTTGAAAATAGCGGGTTTTATCCCTGCTAAACGGGCTTGTATGGGGTATTAACATTCCTACGAAATATATAAATTTATATATACGCTGTATGGATAATAAACAGGATTGATGGAGGATAGAACCACCCCACTTCTGGTATACCCTTATACGCTAAAAAGGTATCAGACAGAAAAGGAAGTGCAGTGGTGTTTATCAGAGAGAAGAAGACAGACTGTGCCAATTATAGAGAGGTGGACATAATACCACGAACAGAAGCAGCAGAGCAGGCAGCCAGAGGGAAGAGGGGTAAGAAAAGAAAAGTCAATGCCCCAAAGCAAAAAGACCTTAACGACAAGAACGCCAAACGCTATCTGGTACAGTTGGGCAATGGCAATTTTAGAATAGGGGACCTGCACACGTCCTGCACATACAGTGAAGAGAACCTGCCGGGCACAGTAGAAGAAGCAGAAAACATTGTGACAAACTACCTGCGGCGCATAGCATACCGCAGAAAGAAACTGGGGCTTGACCCTTTGAAATACATACTTGTCACGGAATACAAATACAGCAAGGACGGGCAGTGCCTAAAGCGTATACATCACCACATCATTATGAATGGTGGGCTTGACCGTGACGACGTGGAACTAATGTGGACAAAAGACCGTATCAACTGGAAGAAGACCAGTGACCCGGAATACAGAGCCAGTATAAAACAGCTGGGCTGGGTAAATGCAGACAGACTGCAAATGAATGAAAACGGAATAGAGGGACTTTGCAAGTATATTGTCAAGGACCCGCAGGGAAAGAAACGCTATTCCAGCAGCAGAAACCTTGACCGCCCGGAAACAACCAGAGAGGACGGAGGGGAGAAACAGCAGCGTGACCAGAACCACTGGAAGTACAGCCGAAATCTGAACGCACCGGAAGAAAAGTGCAATGATTTTAAGTACAGCAAAAGGAAAGTGGAACAGCTGGCAAAGTCACCGGACGCAGGGCTGGAAGAGTTCAGAAAGATATATAGCAACTACAACATTGTGTCATGCGAAGCGGTCTTTTATGAACAGACCGGGTGGCATATTTACTTGAAAATGTGGAAAAAAGAGCCAAAAAAGGCAGGACAAGGAGGAAAACGAAGTGGGAACAGGAAGAAAAACAAGGCTGCGCCGGATATTAAGGCGTAAGAGGGTAAAAGGAGCAATTAAGGCATACGGAAATTACATTGCAGCAGGCGTGCTGGTATTTGTTGTGTGCGTGGCTGTGGTAGGCGCAGCAGTAAAGCCAACAGCAAGCACATTGCCGAAGAATACACCAGAGCCAGTACAGAACGCACAGACGACAGAAAGCACCACAGAAGAAGCGGAAGCGTACCCGTTCAACCTTATGTCACTTGACTGGGACGGGGAAGCACTGGACGGCTGGACACGCTATGAAGTACCGGAGGACTACGCAGACAACGGCGGGTATTTACCGGAATGTATGCAGCAGTACACATACATAATCTGCAAGCAGTATGGCGTTGAATATACACTGGTGCTGGCAATTATCGAGATAGAAAGCGGGTACAGATGGGACGCAAGCTGCAAAGAGGGGTCAACCGGATATATGCAGGTATTACCGAAGTGGCACAAAGAGCGTATGCACAGACTGAATGTTGATAATGTGGAAAACCCATATTTCAACGTGCTTGTCGGCGTAGATTATCTGGCAGAACTGCAAGAGAGGTTCGACACAGAAGCAGAAGTGCTGACAGCTTACAACTACGGTGTTGCTGGCGCTTATGAACACGTATGGAACAAAGGATTGACAGAAACAGAGTATTCAAGAGAGGTGCAGCAGGCGAAAGAAAGAATTGAAAGAAGAATGAGGGGTGAATGGTGATGGAAAATGAAATCAGACTGGGTGACATTATGGACAAGCTGACGCCCAGTGACAGAGTGGTGATATATAACGCAGCCAGACAGGTTGTATACCGTGGATATGCTGCAAACGCAGTGCATGGAACATTGAACCCGCAGAGACGCATTAAGAAAATGGGGCTGGGTATGGAAACATACAGAGCCACGGAACAAATGTGGGACTGGGAGAAAACAGACAGCCTGCCGGAGCAGGTGCCAGTTGAACAATTCACACAATACCGGGTGGAAGACCTGCAACACATTCTGTATATCAGAATTGAACTGAAAAGCGAATTTGAACAGTGAGGGACAGCACATGAAGTGTAAATTTTGCGGGGCAGAAGTAAAGCTGGGCGAACGGTGCCAGTATTGCGGGTCGGTAGCAGAACCGTTCTATTACAGCGTAAATTCAGAGGAAAAGAAAACGGAACAGCCAGAAGAAATAGAATACACAGTACAAGAGGGCGACAACCTTTGGAAAATCGCAAAGAGGTTCTACGGCAACGGCTGGGCATTTAAGGTGATTGCAAAAGAAAATAAAATCAAGAACCCAGATTTGATATATCCGGGACAGATATTAAGAATTAACTTGAATGATACAGACTGGGAGAGATACAGAACACAGATACTTGAAAAGAGGTAAAAGACATGGACCAGATACAACGTGAAAAGATAGCTGCAAAGCCAAAGAAAATAAAAGCAGTATGGAAACCGCCAGAAGCGGAAGAAATGCCAGTGGTCATATTATCACTGCACCAGAAATGGTGGCAGAAGATGGCAGCAGGTGAAAAGGTTCTGGAACTGCGGAAGACAAAGCCGCAATGCAAAGCACCGTTCCGGGTGCTGGTATATGTGACAGGCGGTGCCGGGGTGCTGGGTGAATTTATTTGCCCGGAGGTTTTGGAAATCAAGAACTTTGAAGAAGCAGAGAGAAAAAGCAAGGTTCCTGCACATGACATTCACAATTATGCAGCAGGAAGCCGCAATAAGGTTTACGGCTGGGAAGTCGCAGACGTAAAAGAGTACCCACGGGCTGTGGCATTGGAAGAACTGGGAATTAAAAGAGCGCCGCAGTCGTGGCAGTATATGAGGTGAGAACATGGACCAGATACAACATGGCAGACAGAAGATAATTGAAAAGCTGGTGAAAATAAAAACACTGGCAGAACGTGGTATAGGCGGTGAACAGCAGACAGCGCAGGTGATGTACGCCACGTTGAAAGAAAAATACAAAGTAACAGACGCAGAGATTGAAAAGGCAGCAGCAGTTCCGGTGGATATTTCAGAAATTGACTTGAAGAAATTCTGGGGCATAGCTTTTCAACTGGCAGCAGTCGCAAAGACGTTGCAGGAAGAAACAGACATTTGCACCGCCTGCCCGTACACATACACGGACGAACAATGCACGGGCTGCGGCACATACTGGAATATGCGGGACTTGCGGCTTGATTTTGAAGCAATACAGCAAAGATTGATAAAGGCGGCAACGGAGGTGTAGCAGATGGAAAAAGAAATGACGCTGGGCAGTTTGTTTGATGGAATAGCAGGTTTTCCACTGGCAGCAGCACAGAACGGAATAAAAACAATATGGGCAAGTGAAATTGTGGGAGATTGTATTGACATTGTGAAAAAGCATTTTCCAGAAATTCAACACTTGGGAGATATTACAAAAATAAACGGTGGAGAGATACCACCAGTAGACATCATCAGTTTTGGTTCACCGTGCCAGAATTTATCAACGGCAGGAAATCAAAAGGGGCTTGACGGCGAAAAGTCACAGCTATTTTTTGAAGCAATAAGAATAATCTACGAAATGCGAGGTGCAACAAATGGGAAATATCCAAAATACATTATCTGGGAAAACGTGGCAGGGGCTTTTTCAAGCAATAAAGGGCAGGATTTCCGCAGAGTGCTTGAAGAAATCACAAAAACCTACATTCCAATGCCTAATAGTCGAAGATGGGCAACAAGCGGAATGGTTAGAAGTGCCGCAGGCAGTACAGCTTGGCGACAGCTGGACGCTCAATATTGGGGAGTGCCCCAGCGTAGAAAACGTATCTACCTTGTACACAATTTTAACGGAGAACGTGCCCCAGAAATATTATTTGAGTGCGAAAGCGTGCTTGGGTATACTGCGCAGGGCAGAACAGAGGGGAAGAACATTGCCGGAAGTGCTGGAAACAGCGTTGAAGCAACAGGCACAGGAACAGCAGCAGGCTTCTTGCCACTAAACAGCGGAAGAGCAAATGGGGTGGGATATGAGGACGAGAAAAGCCCGACGCTTACGAAAAACCCACCAGCGACAGTTTACACAATAGCAGGAAACGCCATTGGAAGAATGGGAAGAAACGGTGGAAATCAACTGGGAGTTGGTCAAGACATTAGCTACACGCTGACAGCAGCGGACCGGCACGCAATAGCAGCACCAGAAGCGTTCAGACTTTCCAGCTTTGGAGGGTTCGCAGAGGGTGTGGGAACATTGAGAGCCAGCGGCGGTGATAATGGGGGGGGCAGTGAAACAATGATTGTAGAAAAGAATTTACAGTTTGCGGAAGCCTACCAGCACCACGGATATAGAATGAGCAAAACAGCAAATACAATGACAGCTGGTGCCAATTCAAGCGTAAGAGGTGACACAAGTTTTGTAATTGAAAACAATGTGGTGTGCTTTGATGATGTTGTAAAAAATGAAGACGGTGGATATTGGGCTTGCATTTGCAAAGACTGCGTGAAGAAACACAATATTTCAGAAAACCTACTGGACGACGCAGGACAGGGGACTTGCAGTGTTGCGGGGTGCTGGAACGAAGCTGATTATTATATAGATTTTCCACAAATAGAAGAACCGAAAGAGGGACAGAGATTTTGGAAAATCGCAAAAGAGTTATTGCAAAAGGTCACAAAAATGGTTCGGTACAGAGTACGCAGGCTGACACCGCTTGAATGTGAAAGACTTGACGGCTTCCCAGATAATTGGACAGAGTACGGCGCAAGCGGCAAAGAAATGTCAGACAAGACAAGATATGAAGCACTGGGAAACAGCATTGCGGTTCCGTGCGCAGACAGAGTGTTTGCAGGAATTATAGCAGCAGAGAAAAACGGAGGACAAGACAATGAATGAAGAACAGAGAATGGCAGAGGTTGAGAAGTTCAAGAATTACTTTTCATACATAAGCAGACCGGGAGCAGATAAGCTGCTTGCATGGCTGGAAGAAGCGGGATTTTTCACAGCCCCGGCAAGTACAAAGTATCACGGAGCCTACGCAGGGGGGCTGGTAGAGCATACAAACTATGTATACCGCAGATTGGTTCAGCTGGCAGACGCAGAGGACAAAAGACAGGGCAGAACGTACCCGGAATACACAGTGGACACAATCGCAGTTGCAGCGCTTCTGCATGATGTTTGCAAGGTGGACGCCTACAAGGTAGAGAAGAAGAACCAGAAGCAGAAAGACGGAAGCTGGAAAGAAGTTGAGGTGTACGGATATACAAACAGCCTGCCACTGGGACACGGTGAAAAGTCAATTATACAGATTATGCGATATATGCAGCTTACGGAAGAAGAAATGCTGGCTATCAGATGGCACATGGGCGCTTTTGATAGCGCAGCAAAGGGCGGCAGCTATGACATGAACAATGCTTTTGCAGGCAGCAGGCTTGCAGCCATGCTTCACATTGCAGACATGATGGCAACACACCTTGACGAAAGGACAAACGCTAATGAGTAGAGCATATTACAGAAAACGCAGTGAAGCCACAGAGCAGGAAAGAGTTATAAACTGGGCGAGGTTCTATGCAAAGGACTTCCCGGAATTGGAATTGTTGCACCATATCCCAAACGGCGGCAGCAGGAACCAGCTTGAAGCCGCAAACCTTAAACGGCAGGGCGTGAAAGCCGGGGTGCCGGACTTATGCTTGCCAGTAGCCAGAAACGGCAAACACGGGCTGTATGTGGAAATGAAGTGGCAGAACAACAAGACCACAGAGAAGCAGGACTGGTGGCTGGAACAGCTGCGGCAGCAGGGATATGAAACGGCGGTTTGCTGGTCCGCAGAAGAAGCAATGGACACAATAGCAGGTTATCTGGGAGTTATGGAGCAGACGGGAAGAAAGGTGGAATTGTAATGGGCTACATGGACCACACATTGAAAAAGACGGTGCCATATTACAGCACCATGAAGCGTGCCGGGGCATTTAAGCAGCAGGAGCCACGGAAACGGCAGAAAAGAACGACACTGACAGAATACAGCCAGAACGGACAGAAAGCAATATTGAAACCGCACGTCACAGTCAATCAAGCCGCAAAGAAGCTGTATGACTATGAACAAACCGGATTGTCACCACATGAGGTTGCAAACCTTGTTGAGCAGGTGCAGAACTTGACAAGGCGTGTGAAGAAATACGAAAGCTGGGAAGAATGAACGGCGTTGACCGCTGCTTGATATGCGGTGAAGTTATCCCGGAGGGTTCGCAGGTCTGCACCGCCTGCCGCAATAAATACGACATTGTGACCGGGGAAACAGAAGAAATGGCACAAGAACTGCGGGACATAGCAGACGTGCTGAAAATCACAGAGGGCACAGACACAAACATTAGAAAGTCAATGGAAAGCATATTGAGAATTGCAGACAGACTGGAAAGGACAAGCAATGGCAAGAAAAGAAGATAAACAGCCACAGTATTTGCCGTTAATCGTAAAAGCAAAGTTGCATACTGGCGGCAGGGACTATGAGAAAATCAAAGAGGAATTAAAGGGGCAGGGGTTCACCTGCAAGCAAATGAAAGGTATGGTGCGTGAGGGTAACTACTTTGACGGAATAGTGTTGTATTTGTCAAAGTGGAACTGGGACAACCACGAAAGCTGGCACCTTTACAACTGGGACGACAAGGACGACAAAGAAGTTATGCTGGGCATATATGAAGCCGAACAGTACCACCCACAGGCGCCGTATAGATACAAAGATAATTTTGAGAAGTTCCAGAAAGACTGGACAAGTGGAGAGTATGACCCCGGTATGACATTTACTTTCAAGGACAGTGAAGTTGAAGTGCTGGAAGTCCTGCAAGAAGAGGTGGACAACATAGACCACGAAGCAGTCAAAAGGCAGGTGGCAGCAGCAGAAGACGCCCAGTACCAGAAGAGAAGAAAACAGCGCCAGCGACGCAAACAGGCAAGCAAGGGCAGCAGATACCATAGAAAGTTCTTTTGATGGAGGAATAAAGATGGCAAAAAAGAAGCGGAAGTATTACAGCGGAAAAGAATTACTATACCGCCGACAGCTGGAACGGAAGCAGGCAGAGGAAGAAGAAAAGACAAATAATATCAGAATACGCCAGCTGCACCAGATAAACGCAAGCAGCCGGGCTATTGGCTGGGCAAAACAGAAAATGAGGGAGGGAAAGAACAATGATTGCATTTCTGATTGAGGTTGTAAAAACACTGGTAACATTCTTTGCGGTATGCGTGGGGCTGGGTATTTTATATCTGGTCTTTGTAGTGGTCAGAGAAGTTGGCTGGGAGGTAAGAAGACAGAACAGAGAGAAACACGAACAGGAGGACAAAGAGGAATGAAAGCAGAATTTTTCAAGGCGGTGTGTCCGTTAGAGATTGGGGACACGGTAGCAATCAAGGTATCAAAGGACGGAGAAACAAAAGAAGCACTTTATCTGCCACAGGGTTGCACGGTGATTACAACGGCAGCAGTTGCACTGCATAAGGTTACAGACATTGCGACGCTTCACTATCTGAAAAAAGGTGAAACACAGTTCTTGTATGAACTGGACGGCTGCGGGAAGTATGAACCGTTGACCGTGAAAGTTCCGGTCAGAGAATTTGCAGACGAACTGAAACGCCGTGGCAGATAATAACAAATACTTACGGAAGTATACAAAATATACAAATATACTTCCGTAAGATTGTGCAGAATGTCAATAGATTTTATACTTCCGTAAGTATATAATAAAGACAGTTAAAGAAGTAAAGCAAACGGAGGTAACGAACATGACAGAGAACAGAGAAAAAGCAATCAAAAGAACAAAGAACCTTGCATATTGGTTCATGGGCGAAATGCTGAAAGAGGAAGAAAGAGGAGAGAAAGAAAAAGAAGCATTTGAAAAAGCAAAAGAAGCCGGGGAACTGGTGGTGATGATAAGCACAGCAGAGAACAATGCAAGAGTTATGAAAAGCTGCATGAAAGAAGCAAGAGAAGCAGCAGAATTTTTGAGAGATGAAAAGAACGACGTTGAAGAATGGCAGCTTGCAGGAATTAACGCAATGTTCGACCAGTGCAACAAAGAAAACATAGTGCCATACGATATGCCAACAGCAATAAAAGGGCTTTTATGTATGCAGTACCAATAAACATACAAGCACGGGTGGCGCAATGGATAGCGCAGCAGCCACCGAAGCTGCCGGGTGCGGGTTCAAGTCCCGCCCCGTGCATTACTGGGAAAGCAACTATAAATTCATACCAGATACAAGGAGGAATACCACATGAAAGTATTATCAATTATCAATCTTAAAGGGGGAGTGGCAAAGACCATTTCCAGCGTAAACATGGCACATATTCTGGCAGCAGTAAAGGGCTTCAAAGTCCTGCTGATTGACAATGACAAGCAGGGAAACGCAAGCAAGATTATGAACCGCCACAGCTATGACCATAAGGGCACGGCAGAGGTAATGACACAGCGGGGCATTGACCCGGCAGAGGTTATCCAGCACACGGACTTTGAGGGCTTAGACATTATCACAGCGAACATGAATTTGCTTACAGCCAACCTTGAAGTCATGCTGGACCAGTCAAGACCGCAACAGACACGCTTCAAAAAGTTTCTGGACGGCTTACAGAATGAATATGACTACTGCATTATTGACAACGCCCCAGACATTAACATTTCAACCATAAATGCGCTGGTAGCTTCACAAGACGTCATGGTGCCTATAACCATTGATGATTTTGCAATAGATGGGCTGGCAGAACTGAAAGAACAGATTGACAACACCCGTGAGGACTTAAACCCACAGTTGCGCTTCTGCGGCTGCTTTGTCACACAGTACGACAGAACCAATGAAGCAGACACACAGGGCGAAGAGTTCTTGAAGACGCTTGAATATCCGGTGTTTGAAACACATATCAGAAAGACACCAAAAATGAAGCCCAGCACATTTGAAAGATTACCAATCATTTTATATTCCCCACGCTGCGGCGCAAGTGCCGACTATAAAGCGTTAGTGGAAGAATGGTTGAGAATGTGACCAATTCGGACACGTTAGGAGGGAAAAGACAATGGCAGGAGCAGCAAAGAAATTCAACTTGACAGAGTTATTAAACCAGCGGTCAAAGGAAGCTGGGGAACAGCAGAAAACAGAACAGCAGCAGGCGGCAGCAGGCGCAGAGGTTGTCACGTCCGAAGAGGGCGTGAGCAGCACAGCTGATATTTACGACCTTATACCGTCAAAAGGTAATTTTTACAGCGTAGAAGACGTGCAGGACTTAAAACAGTCTATTGAACTTTTGGGAGTGCTGCAACCGCTTCTGGTGACTGATGAAGAGGAAGACGGCAAGCGCCGTATCATTGCAGGACACAGAAGACGGCTGGCGGTCATGCAGCTTGTGGACGAGGGAAAAGAGCGTTTCAGACGGGTTCCAATCTTAATCAAGCCGAAGAAAAACGCCATACTGGACAGATTGGCACTGATTATGGCAAACCGTTTCAGAGAGAAAACAGACTGGGAAAGAATGACAGAAGCGCTGGAAACAGAAAAACTGGTACTGGAATTAAAAGAAAGCATGAACATTCCGGGCAGAACCCGTGATTTACTGGCAGAGATTATAGAAACGTCCCCGGCGCAGGTAGGAAGATACAAGGCAATCTATAACAACATCATTCCAGGACTGATGGCAGAATTTAAGGCAAACAGAATTGTTGTATCTGTCATTTATGAAGCGTCCGGGTTGCCGGAAGATTACCAGAAGCAGGCGGCAGAGGTATTCAGAGAAAATGAAGTGCTGACATTATCAGACATTAAGCAGTTAAAGAAGAATTGGGAAGCGTCGCAGCAGATACCGGGGCAGATGGACATTAGCCAGATGGAAGAGAAGCAGGAAGCCGCAGGAGCAGGAGAAAGCACCGCAGGCAATGAAACAGACCAGCAGCAGGAAGAAACAGCCACAGAGGGAGCAGGAGAAGCCACAGAGGGCACAGAAGACACAGCCGGGCAGCAGTCAGAATACATTGACCCGCAACCGGAACAGATAACATCACTTTGTTACAGCTGCACGCATTATGAGGACTGCCACGACAAGACAGCAACCGTGACAAACTGCAATGCCTATGAAAACCGCAGAGAAGCCCAGAAAACGGACGAAGAGCGGTACAACGAAGAGCAGGCAGCTATTGACCGGGAAACACAAAAGAAATTGCGTGAAATGCAGCAGGAAGAGAAAATGCAGCATTTGCCGTCTGATGATAGAAAAGAAAAAACAATCAGAGTATCACCGGACAAAATGAAAGCCGTTGCAATCGACCATACAAGACCATATATGATTTTGAAAAATGACGATTACAGAGAGGGCGACACAGTGAAGCTGATTGAGTTTGCAGAGGGAAGAGCAACCGGAAACACGGCTGACATGAAAATTATCTGCATGGACGACGACACGACCAGCAGCGCACTTGAAGAGGGCTATTGTGTAATAGCGTTGCAGGAGGTGTAGACGTGGTACAGATATTTGAAAGTATGTTCAGAGAGATAATTTTGCATGAAACAGCATAGGAGGTGCGGAAAATGCCAATAAACATGACAGATTATAGAATGATTATCAACGAAAGAGTATACAACGTATTGCAAATTATGATTGATTTTGCAGGACCGTTAGAAGAGGGGAAACCACCAAAGCCGAAGTTTATTGACGCAGTATACATTGACGAAGACGGAACAATAAAAACCATACGTGATGAAGCGTGGTGCTTTCAGTTTGTGAGAAGAAACGGAGGTGCAGCAGATGGAAAGACCAATAATAATGCTTAATACAGACAATATGCCCGTGTTTTGCCGAAACCAGTGCGCAAATACAAAATGCGCAAAGCACATTTCAAAAGCCTATGAGTGCGGCGGTTCATGTTCAATGCGGCTATTGAGAGGGGAACCGGAGTGCGCAGGCTACATATCACGGAGGAAGCGCAAATGAAAGAAAATGTTTGCGTAGACTGCAAATATTATGAAAGCTGCGGAAAGCCGGAAAGATACATAAAGTGCATGGGGTACAAAGAGAAAGAGCGGCAGCAGGCAGCAGGAGAACACGCAGTTGACGTGCAAGACGGATAGCAGCCGGGCAAAACTGGCAAAACAAAGAATGGAGGAAAAGCAAATGGCGCAGGCAATGGAAAAAGACAGGGTTATTGAATTGCTGGAATACTATAAAGACATAGACGGGGAGGTGAATATATACAGAAAGATTATAAGTGACTTAACGGACCAATACTACAACCCCATTGGCGCTATACAGTGCGACGGTCTACCAAAAGGAAAAAATAATATATCACGACAAACAGAAAATATGGCGCTTAATATTCCAGATTATGTCAGCGGCGAAATCAGAGAGTATGAAGCAAAGGCGCAGCAGTTACAAGCGCTAAAAGCACAGATTTTGCAAGAAGTTTCAAGACTGAAACTGAAAGAAAAGCGCATTATTTTTGATTTTTACATGCACAACCTCAAATGGGAACAAGTAGCGGTACGAAATTCATACAGCGAAAGACAGTGCAAAAATATCAGAGATACAGCAGTTGAAACACTTTCACAGAGGTTTGAAAAGAACCAGATTATTTCACAATTTCAGAGGATTGCATAAGCAATCATTGCCCGCCATTGCCTGCGTTTTACTGGTATAATTTAAGCCAGTGAAGCAGGCTTTAAGCCGTTATAAATTGCACGTTGGCAATAGTGGGCTTTGGGATTTTTTGAATTTACAAAGCCCATAATTTTTTATACTTCCGTAAACCGGAAGACTTGAAAAGAATGAAAACGAACGAAAAGAGGTGAGAAGATGGGAAGACCACGAAACCCAGAACGGGACAAGTCAATGCAACGCTATCTGGACGCAGACGGCAAGATTGAAACAGCGGAACTGGCAAAACTGGCAGGGGTGCCAGAAGTAAGGATAAGAAAATGGAAGTCAGAAGACGGCTGGGACGAAGCCTTGAAAAAGAAGCCTAAAAAAAGGGGTGGACAAAAAGGCAATAAAAATGCTGCGGGAAAAACCCCGGCAAAAAAGGGGAACAAAAATGCCGTCACACACGGAGCCTTTGCACAGGCAGGCTATGAAGACATAGACCCAGCGCAGGCGGCAGCAATACAGAACATGGGCACACCGTCCGCACTATCTCAAATGATGGAGGAATTGCAGGCATTGTACCTGCGCAAAGCCTATCTGGAAAGCCTATTGAAAGAGTATGAAAGCCCAGAAGCAGGCGGCTTTTACACAGATAAAATAGTACACATGATTGTACCAAAGAGCATGGAAGAAAGACAGCAGGAAGAGGACTGCGGCATGGAACACCAGCAGTGCGCAGATCCAGAGGGCAGCAAGAGTGAAACATATAAAACAGCCATGAAGTCTGTCATTAAGTCCAGCCCATTTGAAAGAGCAATGAAAGTGGAAGCTGAACTAAACAAGCTACATGGGCGTATCATCAAGCAGCTGGACAGTATCAAGGCGTATGAGTTAGAGGACAGACGCTTACAGCTTGCGGAAAAGCAACTTGAATTGAACAAACAGAAGCTAACGGGAGAATTTGAGATTAACCCGGACGGAAGCACAGAAAACGACGAAATCACAGACGTTGTGGACGACGTTTGATAGGTTCTTCCAGCGGTCTGGAAGCACTGCGGGTACGGCGACGCCCAAAAGGTGCCCAGATATAAATTGAAAAATTTCACTTCCGTTTCCGGAGCCAGAAAAAAGAAAGGGGGTGCGGTTTTTGAAAGCGTACACATCAAAGGCGGTTGCTACTTGGCTGGATATTTCAGAACGCAGAGTGCGCCAGCTGCGTGACGAAAAGGTTATAACGGAAATCAGACCGGGGCTGTACGACTTGAAGACCGTAAACCACCAGTACATAAATTATCTGCGAAAGAACAACCCGGAAAGTGAAAGCACTGTGGACTACAACGCAGAACGTGCGAAGCTGGTTAGGGCAAAACGAGAAGCACAAGAACTGGAATTGCAGTTGCGCAGAAATGAAGTACATACCACAGAAGACGTGGAACAGGTAATGACAGACACGCTTGTTAGGTTCAAAACAAGATTGATGGCTATACCTGCAAAATTAAGCCCTATACTATCAAAGAAAAAGGACCAGACAGAAATTTTCAAGCTATTAAAGACGGCTATTGATGAAGTGCTGGAAGAACTTTCAGACTTCCAGACAGTGTTTGGGTATGGTGTGGACAATGAAGAAAAACACAGTTGATATGTTCACCCGTATTTTCAAAGTATTGCAGCCGCCGCCGGAAATGACGCTTTCACAGTGGGCAGATAAATTCCGCAGGCTGTCTGCCGGGTCTTCTGCGGAGCCGGGGCGCTGGAAAACAGCAAAGGCACCGTATCAAAAAGAAATCATGGACGCCATAACAGATATTACCATCAAAAAAGTGGTGATAATGTCAGCTGCACAGGTTGGAAAGACTGACGCAATGGTGCTGAACCCTATTGGCTATTACGTCCACTATGACCCGTCACCGATTATGGTTATTCAGCCAACTATTGACATGGCAGAAAAGTTTTCAAAAGAAAAGCTATCCCCCATGCTGCGTGATACACCAGTACTTGCAGACCGGATAAACGAGAAGTCAAGAAACAGTGGTAACACAATCATGCAAAAGATATTTCCGGGCGGCTTCATCACCATTGCCGGAGCAAACAGCCCAACAGGTCTACGAAGCCACACCATAAGAATATTGCTTGCAGACGAAATAGACGCATACCCAGCCAGCGCCGGAAAAGAGGGCGACCCGCTTTTGCTGGCTTCAAAGCGTCAGACTACGTTCTGGAACAAAAAGCAGGTGGACATTTCCACACCGACGGTCAAGGGTGCGTCCAGAATAGAAGTGGAGTACGAAAACAGCAGCCGGGGAGAATGGAACACGCCTTGCCCATGCTGCGGAGAATTGCAACCGCTGGTCTGGTCAAATGTGGTTTTTGACAAAGAAGACCTAACAGAAATCAGATACGCTTGCAGCAAGTGTGGCGTCATATCCAGTGAAGCAGAATGGAAAGAGCATTTTATTGACGGAACCTTTGTGCATGAAGACCCAGAAAACCCGGTGCGTGGGTTCCATTTGAACACGCTTGCTTCAACACTGACCACATGGCAAGAAGTTGTTGAAAAGTTCATCATTGCCAATGCAGAAATGAAAAAAGGCAATGTGGAACTGATGAAAGTATGGACCAATACGGAAATGGGGCAGACGTGGGAAGAGGACGGCGAAACCATAGAAGACGACGAGTTATTGAAACGCCGTGAGAAATACAACTGCGAAGTACCGGAAGAAGTACTGTACTTAACAGCGGGCGTTGATACACAGGACGACAGATTTGAAGTTGAAGTGGTGGGCTGGGGTCCAGAATATGAAAGCTGGGGCATAAAATATGCGGCAATATATGGGGACAATTCAGACATTAACAATCAAGTCTGGAACGACCTTGACACGTTCTTGCAGCAGACGTTTGAAAAGCCGGACGGCACAAAAATGAAGCTGTCCTGCGTCTGCATAGATAGTGGAGGACACAGAACCAATCAAGTATATAAATTCTGCAAAGCCCGGTTTAGTCGCAGGGTGTTTGCAATCAAAGGTTCAAACGATAGCGCCGCCGCATATATCCAGAAGCCGTCAAAAAACAACCGTGAGGGCGCATATCTGTTTACGCTGGGCGTTGACACTGGAAAAAGCCTGCTTATGGACAGACTAAAGGTGGAAGACGAGGGACCCGGATTTTGCCATTTTCCGAAAGAAGAGGGCAAAGGATATGACGAAAAGTACTTCAAGGGCTTGACGTCAGAAAAAAAGGTTATGCGCTATAAGATGGGACGCCCGTATTTTGCGTGGGAACTGAAAGACAAAGGCGAACACAAGCGAAATGAAGCGCTGGACTGCCGGAACTACGCCACGGCAGCCATTGAAATTGCGAACGTACCATTGAAGAAACCGAAAAAGAAAGAAGAAACACCGCAGACAGTGAAACGAGTTGTCAAGCGGGGCAGAAGAAGAAGTGGAGGTATATTATAAATGGCAGGAATTACACTGGAAACAGCACAACGACACCTTGACGCATGGCTGGAAGCAGAACTGGCGGTGACAAACGCCCAGTCATACACAATAGGTAGCAGGACCATGACAAAAGCGGATTTAGGAGAAATCAGACGTGCTATTGAATATTGGCAAGGAAAAGTTGCCGTATTGGAGAACGTAGCAAAGACAGGCGGCAGAAACCGGGCAAGACGATTTGTGCCCCGTGATTTATAAAAGATTGCCCGCCATTGCCCGTTTTTGGGGTTTATTTCCCCCCATTGCCTGCAAAAATGGGGTAATATTATAGCGTGGAAAAGTAAGAAAAGACGAAAAGCAGCCGTGAAAAGCTGCTTTTTTCATGCAATAAAGGAGGTGAAAACGTGGGAATTGCAGCGGGAATTGACAAAGCAATAGCAGTTGTGGCGCCACAAACAGCACTGAAACGTACTGCGGCAAGACAAAAATTGCAGATTTTGAACAGCGGGTACAGCAATTATGGTGCCAGCGTAGTGAAAAAATCACTTGCAGGGTGGCTTCATGCAGGCGGCAGCAGCCGTGAAGACATAGAAGACAATGTTTCAATACTGCGGCAGCGCACCCGTGATTTATACATGGGCGTGCCTATTGCAAACGGCGCTGTCAAAACCATGCGAACCAACATTGTTGGGCGTGGGCTACGTTTGAAGCCGAACATTGACGCAGAATTGCTGGGCATATCACCAGAAGAAAGAAGAACGCTTGAAAAACAGATTGAACGTGAATGGAATATCTGGGCAGAAAGTACAGATTGTGACATGGCACGAATTGACAACTTTTACGAGTTGCAGCAGTTGGCTTTTTTGAACTGGCTTATTTCCGGGGACTGTCTGGCAGTGCTTCCGGTCAAGCCACGACTAAACCAGCCGTATGACCTGCGTGTGCAGCTGATAGAAGCAGACAGGCTATGCAGCCCGGACAACTGCGACACCATAGACAACAAAATTGTTGGAGGTGTGGAGGTTGACCAGTCCGGGGAAGTTGTAGCGTATCACATAGCAGACCACCACCCGTTGTCCTATGCCTATGCAGATATTAGCTGGCAGAGGGTGGAAGCGTTCGGGAAAACAACGGGAAGAAGAAACGTGCTGCACCTTATGAACCGTGAACGAATAGGACAGCGCAGGGGCGTTCCGTTCCTTGCCCCGGTCATTGAAAGTCTGAAACAGCTTGGAAGATACACGGACGCCGAACTGGTGGCAGCGGTTGTGTCCGGTATGTTCACGGTGTTTATCGAAAAGGCAGACGCAAGCAGCGAAGACGCAATAGGAAGCATTATACCGGAAGAAGTGCAAGTGGACGCAGAGGACGAAACCACCATTGAACTTGCGCCGGGTGCCGTTATCGACTTAAACGAGGGCGAAAAGGCACACGACATGAACCCCGGCAGACCAAACGCCAATTTTGGCGGCTTTGTAGAAGCTATATGCCAGCAGATAGGCGCCAGCCTTGAAATACCTTATGAATTGCTTATGAAGCGCTTTAATTCCAGCTATACAGCCAGCAAAGGCGCACTGGAAGAAGCGTGGAAAATGTTTAATATGTACCGGGACTGGTTAGCAACAGACTTTTGCCAGCCAGTATATGAAGAGTGGTTGACAGAAGCGGTTGCAAAAAGACGTATCAAAGCGCCGGGCTTTTTTACCGACCCAGTGATTAGAAAAGCGTATTGCGGGGCGAAATGGAACGGACCGGCAAAGGGTATGTTAGACCCAGTAAAAGAAGCAACAGCCGCAGAAAAACGTGTGCAGAATGGCTTTAGCACACGAAGCGACGAAACAATGCAAATGACGGGTACAAGCTACTACAACAATATTGAACAGCTGAAACACGAAGAAAAAGAGTTAAGAGAGGTGAAGAAAATTGTCAATGCCAATGCAAACAAGCCAAAATCCCCAGCAGCCGCAGCAGGCGCAGGGAATGAACCAGCAGCAGGACAACAGGACGCCGGGCAATCCATACGGAGTGACGACGAATAAATTCTGGAATTTTATTCCAGCAACAGGCGACAAGCCGCCAGAACTGCTTTTATACGGAGCAATTAGCAGCCAGCAGTCATGGTGGGAAGACAGAGTGACACCGCAACAGTTTAATCAAGAACTTGCGGCGCTGGGTGATGTGCCGGAAATTATTGTGCGTATTAACAGCGGCGGCGGTGACGTGTTCGCAGCCAATGCAATTTTTACAAGACTGAAAGATTGTTCAGCGAAAGTGACAGTCAAAATTGATGGCTGGGCAGCTTCAGCAGCCACAATCATTGCTATGGCTGGCGACACAATCAAGATTGCCAGAAACGGTGTATTTATGATACATGACCCGGCAATGACAGTCTGGGACACTTTCAAGGCAGAAGACTTCTTGAAGATGGCTGATGAACTGAAAGTGATTAAGCAAAGCATAGTAAACACATACGCCAGCAAGACTGGCAGAAATACAGAGGACATAGAACAGCTTATGTCAAATGAAACATGGTGGACGGGCGACACAGCAGTTGAAAACGGCTTCTGTGACGAATTGATGTTTGAAGAAAGCAACACAGTTGTTGAAAATTCTTCAAAAATTGTGGTTAATTCAGTAGCCATTGACGTTTCCATGTTCAAGAGTATTCCAACCCAGTTATTAAACAGCCCGCACAATCAAAATCCGGGTAGTTTAGTAAATAGTGCAACAGAACCTATCAACAAGCCAAAAGAAAAGGAGGAACCAGAAATGGCAGCACCAGAAAACAAAATCACAACGGTTGACGCACTAAAAGCCGCATACCCGGATTTAGTAGCGACAATCCAGAACGAAGCCACAGCCACAGAGCGTGCCAGAATTAAAGGCATTGAAGACTTGGCAAACGGTAACTATGCAACACTTGCGACAGACGCAAAGTTTGAAAACCCTATTTCTGCACAGGAACTTGCAGTGAAAATCATTGCAGAGCAGAACAAAGCGGGCGGAACCTACATTCAGAACCGCCAGCAGGACGCACAGGACGGCGGGGCAAACAACGTATCTGGCGTAACACCGGAAGACAACGCAGGCGGTGACGGAAAAGACCCGTTCAATGCCGCTATTGACAAGTTGTTTCCAGATACAAAATAAGGAGGTAGCGCAAAATGAGTGAATACGCAGTAGAGAAGAGAGAAACGGCGCCAAAGAATTTCTTTGCTGGCGACTTCCCAACAGTACCGGAAACGGGAGTTGCAGGCGCAGCAATTAAAGAGTATGCACCAGTAATGATTGACACAGAGAATGACAACAAAATCATTCCGGTTGCGGCAACAAAAGAAGCAAACGCAATAGGAATTGCGGCTGCGGCAGCAGGAAACGGCGAACCAGTCACATATTATCTGACAGGTGAGTTTTTCGCTGACGCATTAAACCTTGAAGCAAGCGCAGATTTAGCAAAAATCAAAGAAGCACTGCGAAAAGTATCAATCTTTTTGAAGTAAGGAGGATAAAACAATCATGGCAAATGAAGTATCTATTTACGAACCACGGACAATGGGCAGAGTGGTTCAGAAGTTACCGCCCGTGCGTACTTTTTTCAGAAGTACATTTTTCAAACATGAAGAAACATTCGTGACAAAGAATGTTGATGTTGATTTCAAGAAAGGCAGCAGAAAGGTTGCACCGTTCGTCAGCCGTGTGGTTGGTGGAAAGGTAGTGCCAAACACTGGCTATGAAACAAAGACCTACACACCGCCTTTAGTTGCGCCGGAAAAGGTCACAACAGTTGACGACCTTTTACAGCGCAGACCGGGTGAAAGCCTTTATTCTGGCAGAACACCTGCGGAACGTGCAGTGCTTAAAATGTCTGATGATTTCAAGGAACTGCGAGAAATGATTTTACGCCGTGAAGAGTTAATGTGCGTACAGACCATTTTTACTGGCAAAATTCCTATCATTGGCGACGGAGTGAATGAAGAAATTGACTTCTCTTTTACAAACAAAGAGGAAATCAAAACAGCAGCGAAGAAGTGGACTGCCGATACTTCCGACCCTATCGCAGATTTGAAGCGCTGGCACGAAACCGTACAGAAGACCGGATTTGTAAATTGCGATATTTGCGTTATGGGCGGTGATGTTGCAAACGCATTTGTAAATCACGCAAAAGTACAGAAGCTGCTTGACGTAAAGAATTACAATCTTGCAGTCATTCAGCCTAAACAGCTTCCAAACGGCGTGACATACCTTGGAACAATTCACGAAATCGGACTTGATATTTACAAGTACAATGAGTGGTATCTTGACGACTGGACAAACCCGGACGCACCGGAAGACAAGCCACTTGTACCTGCTAACAGTTTAGCACTGTTAAGCACAAACGCTGATTATTCAATGTATTACGGAGCAATCACACTTATTAAGGAGCCGGACGGCAACTTTATGACGGTTGAGGGTAAGTATGTACCGGACACATGGACGAAGCGCAAGCCTGCAAGAAGATTTCTCAATCTGTCTTCCGCACCTTTATGCGTTCCGCATGATGTAGACAGCTGGTTTGTGGCTACACCTATTTAATGGATTTCAAAGCCCAGCTTGCCAGTGACATGAAAGTGTTTCACAACTGCGGCGAAATGGCAACAATGACTGATATTTGGTATCAAGGCAAACAACACTATGTACCCGTGATAATTGACCATACGGCAGCCGACGAACGGCAAAGAGGAAATGGGGACAATTCAGAGGGGTTCAACCGTGTTTCTTGTCTGGTCTATATGTCTTTGCATGACTTTGGCTGCGTACCAAAGAGAGGGCGACAGATAGAAATTGACGAAGCCGGAGCGGTCAACCTTTACCATATCGCAAAAGCAGATTGCGAGGACGGGGAAATAATTCTGGAATTGGAGATGGTGGACGAATGATTGAAATAACTTCTGACGCAATCGAAAGAGCCGGAACCCTGCTGGCAGGTATTCCAAAAGGTGCGGAAAGAGTATTTGCCAACGCTTTGAACCGTGGAGTTTCCAGAGCGAAAACACAGGCGTTGAAACGGACAAAGCAAGTGTACACGGTAAACAATAGCGCACTGACAGCAAGAACAACAATGAGAGTGAACAAAGCCAGCATGGGAAACCTTGCGGGCTTTGTTTCTTTTGCTGGAACAAAATTACCACTGTATCAATTCAAAGTGACACCCACAAAGTCTGGAACCGGAAAACAGGTGCGGGCACAGGTGAAAAAAGGCGGCAGTGCCACACCGTTTGAGGACGCATTTGTTGCAAACATGAGAAACGGCATGGGAGTATATGAACGACTTACAAGAAAGCGTGTTCCAACAGAACAGCTGATGGGTCTTTCAGCGGCGCAGATGGTGGGAAACACAGAAGTTATGGACGACTTGCAAGAAGAGGTACAAGAACTGGTAAATGAAAGAATAATCCATGAAATGAACAGAATTTTGAATGGTTATGGAGGTAAGGCATGACACCAGTTTTTTTATTGGAAAATTTGCAGCAGTTCATAAAAGAAAGCACGTCTGACATGATTTTGCCAGTGCGGACAAGGACGGGCAGCAACGAAGCGAAAGAAAGGGCAGTTGAGGTATACAAAATGGGACTGCCAGAACCAGACGACGTGCAACAGAAAGTACCATATATTCTGGTCAAGTTCCTAACAGGGACAGACGAAAAAGCAGCGAACGAACCAGAAGAAGACAGCTGCAAAGTAAGAATAATTTTTGCGGTGTATTCAGAAGACGGGCAGGACGGACCACTGGCACTTCTCAATCTGATTTTGAGAGTGCGCAGCGAATTGAAGAAAGCCGGGACAATCGGCGGCGGTCAATTTGCTTTGAAACTGCCGCTGGAATATATCGTATATCAAGACACCACGCCGCCGTACTACATGGGCGAAATGGTGACAAATTGGAGTATGCCAGTCACGCAACGTGACGTGGCAGAGATTTTGCACAATTTATAGACAGGAGGAAGACGAAATGGCAAAAGCGACCACAGCAAGCGCCACAGCAGCCGAAAAGGACGCTGAAAAGGTGCAGGCGGTAGAAAATACCACCACAGAAGAAAAAACCGCAGAAACGGCAAATACGCAGTCGGAAACAGTAAAGCTGATTTACATTGGACCGAACCTGCCAAAAGCAATGCTGCCATGCAACAAGATTTTTGAGGGAACAGACAAAGAGATTGAAGAAGAACTTTCTTTCATTCTTGAAACATTCCCGCTTGTAAGAAAAATGCTGGTTCCTATTTCCGAACTGGCAGACAAGAAAGACAAGGTGAAGACAACCGGGAATGTATACAACAAGTATTATTCCGACTTAAAGGCTGCCGCCCTTGCATACGCAGAACAGGAGGTATAAGCGAATGAGTGACGTATCACATGGAGTAAATGCCAGCAAGACAAGTAATGGCGCAATCACGCCCGTGTCCGTAGATACTGGCGTACATTTTGTGGTTGGAACAGCACCCGTGCAGATGGTAAACGGAAAAGTAAATGAAGTCATTATGGCTTCAAGCTACAAAGAAGCGGTGCAGGCGTTGGGATATTCTGACGACTGGAAGAAATACAGCCTTTGTGAAGAGATTTACACAGCGTTTACATTGTTCAATTCTGCGCAGGTATTCTTTGTGAATGTTCTTGACCCTAAGAAACACAAGAAAACAGTTGATGAAACACAGATGGACGTTGTAGACGGTCAGATTGTATTACCTGCGGAAGCAATCGCAGGCAGCGTGGAAATCACAGGAAAGACAGCTGGGGAAGATTACGAAGTATTTTACAGTGACACAAATTGCGTTGTGGAGTTCTTAAAGGAAGCCACAGGCAAACTTACTGTGAAATATGACGCCGTGGACGCTTCACAGGTCACAAAAAGTGATATTATCGGCGGTTACAGCGTAAGCACGCACAAGACAACCGGACTTGAACTGATTAACTATGTATTTCCGCTTTATACAAAGGTTCCAGACCTTGTTTTGTGTCCGAATTGGTCACATGACGCAGAGGTTGCAGCTGTAATGTCTGCAAAAGCAGAGAATATCAACGGACTGTTTGAGGGTGAAGCAATTCTGGATATTGACTGCACGGCAGAAACAGGGGCGACATACTACACGGAAGTGCCAGCATGGAAGAAACAGAAAAACTTCACAAAAAGAACAGAAGTTGTCTGCTTCCCTAAAGTTGCGCTGGGGGATAGAGTTTTCAATCTTTCAACACAGCTTGCAGCCAGTATGTCAGCCGTAGACAATGCGGAAGAGTACGGCGGCGGCACACCTTGCGAAAGTGCTTCAAACAAGGGCATACAGGCAGACAGAATGGTTACTGCGGACGGTTCGGAAGTAGTCATGGATATTCAGCAGGCAAACTACTTGAATGAAAACGGCGTTGTGACAGCACTTAATTTCTTTAATGGCTTTGTAAGCTGGGGAAATTATACAGCTTGTTATCCTGCCAACACAGACGTGACGGACTATTTCTACTGTATCAACCGTATGTTCAAGTGGGTTGCAAAGACACTTATTTTGACATACTGGAACTACATTGACAGAGGGACTAAAAGGCGTCTAATTGACGCTATTGTGCAGTCAATCAATGATTGGCTGGCAAGCCTTACAACTGATGAAAAAATCATTGGTGGGCGTGTAGAGTTCAACGCAAGCGAGAACAGCGAAAGCCAGCTTAAAGCAGGCATTGTACGTTTTCACATTTACATGACGCCGCCATCACCAATGCAGAAGATGGACTTTGTGCTTGAATATGACTTGTCATATCTTGCAGCACTGGTGGCAGCATAACAGGAGGTGAAACAAAATGTCAAAAGTTGACGAATTAGTTATTAACTATGCGATTTACGAAGACGCCGTAGAGTATCTGGGAACCACAGAAGTGACACTGCCAGACTTAGAGTACATGACGGAAGAGTTGAGCGGCGCAGGCATTGCGGGCAATATTGAAGAAATCATTATTGGTCACTTAAATGCAATGACAACAACTTTCAACTTCCGTACAGTCACAGCGGCAGCAGTCACATTGATGGAACCACGGGTGCATAGAATTGACCTGCGTGTAGCACAGCAGCGAATGAATATGCGCACCAGCGCAAATGAAATTGCGGGCGTAAAACACATTATGAAAGTGAAGCCGAAGAAAACCGCACTGGGCAAAGTTGCGGCAGCTTCCACGGCTGATGTAAGCGGTGAATACGCCGTGGCATATTACGCAATGTATATGGACGGCAAAAAGGTGACAGAGATTGACCCGCTGAACTTTATTTGCATTATCAATGGCAAGGACTACTTAAAGGACGTTAGAAAAGCGTTAGGAAAGTAAAGAAAGAAAAAGCAGGAACCAGCGGGAAGACCGCTGGTTTTTTCCTGCAATAAATCAAAGATATGGAGGAAAACACAATGGCAGATACAACAAATACTGAAAAAATGGAGCAGGTAACAGAGCAGGCACAGGAAATGCAGGAAGCGCAGGCAAGCGGCATTGTAAATCTTGAAGACAAGAAGAAAGAGAAAGCAGCCAGCTTGAATTATACACACACTTTCAGTGAACCCAGAGAGATTGAGGGGAAGAAGTACACAAAATTAACATTCTACTTTGACAATCTCACAGGTGAGGACATAGAAGCAGTTGAAACAGAGTTGCAGGACCAGAACAAATACGTTCTTTCACCGGAAATTTCTTCTGCGTTCCAGTGTATTCTTGCGGCAAGGGCTGCAAAGGTTCCGGCAGACGAAATCAGACGTCTTCCGGTGGCTGATTACATGAAAATTAAGAACAAAGCAAGGGATTTTTTAATTTCTGCGGGTTATTAAAAGTCAAGAACCCCGCAAAGTTCATAAGAAAGCAGATATACAAAATGTCAAGGGCTTCACATACGCCCGTCCCGTTCTGGCTGCAAATGCCCATACGCAGGCTTTTTTCATGGATTGACACAATCAATGAAGTGGAAAAGGAAGAAGCGGAAGAGCGACAACAGAACAACAATGCGTAGGGAGGTGAAACAGCTTGGCAGGGTCACAAAAGGAATTTGAACTGCTTTTTAAGCTGAAAGCGTCGCTGGGTGGCAATTTCAATAGTACATTCAAAAGCGCTATTAACACCAACAACCAGTTACGGGACAGCTTAAAAAATGTCAATTCCATGCAATCAAAGATTGACGGATACACAAAGCAGTCTGCCGCTATCGACAAGAACAAAGAACGGCTGGCGCAGCTTAACGCAGAACATGACAGATTGCAGCAGGAATTGCAGCAGACAGGCGAACCCACAGAAGCACTGCGGAAGAAGCTTGAAAAGAATGAAAACCAGATACAACAGACCACTGCCAAAATCGAAGAACAGGAAAAACAATTAAACAGTTATGCAGACGAACTGAAAGCAGCCGGAGTAAACACGGACAATCTGGAAGAAGCAAACGGAAGACTGCAAAAGTCTTATGAAAAGTTACAGACTTCACAGCAGACGTTGCAGAAGCTAAACGACAAGCAACGGCAGGTAGAACAGAGCATTTCAAAGACAAAAGGACAGCTGGTGGGAACAATCGGTGCTATTAGCGCCGTGGCTGCCGCAGTATATGCGGGACCGGTTCAAGCGGCGCAGAAGTACGAAACAGCAATAGCGAAAGTTGGAACCATTGCAGACACGCAGGAAGTACCACTAAGCACATTATCACAACAGGTAATGGAGTTGTCAAACAAGACGGGAATTGCTGCCAGTGCCATTGCTGATGATGTTTACAACGCAATATCTGCCGGGCAGAAGACGGGTGACGCCGTAAACTTTGTAACAAACAGTACAAAGTTAGCAAAAGCCGGATTTGCGGAAAGTTCACAGACGCTTGATGTATTAACAACCGTGTTAAATGCCTACGGAATGAGCGCAGACAAAGTAAGCACGGTATCAGATATGCTGGTGCAGACGCAAAATAAAGGTAAAGTGACAGTAGGCGAACTGGCAAGCAGTATGGGTAAAATCATACCGACAGCAAACGCCAGCAATGTTTCACTGGAACAGCTTTGCGCTGGTTACGCAATAATGACCAGCAAAGGTATTGCGGCAGCAGAAACAACAACATACATGAACAGTATGTTGAATGAGTTGTCAAAGTCTGGAAGTACGACAGACAAGCTATTGCGGCAGAAGATGGGCGGCAGCTTTGCAGAATTGATGGCAAGCGGTAAATCACTTGGGGAAATTCTGGGAGGTATACAAGAAGAAGCCAACAAGTCTGGTCTTGCCCTATCTGATATGTTCAGCAGTTCAGAAGCTGGAAAAGCGGCAATGTCGCTTCTGTCAAACGGAGTTGACGGCTTCAATTCAAGCGTACAAGACATGGTGAACAGCGTTGGGGCAACAGACAGCGCATTTGCCAAAATGGAAGACACCACAGAAGCTAAAATGGAAAAGGCAAAGAACAGTATAGCAAACTTGGGTATTGTTCTTGGTCAAAATCTACTGCCGATTGTAGGAAATCTGGCAGACAAAGTGGCGGTTGTGGTTACTAAAGTTTCAGAATTTGCGGCAGCAAACCCAAAGTTAGTGCAAACAGTTTTGAAAGTAGCAGCAGGACTGGCGGCACTCAAAGTGGGAATGTTGACAACGAAGCTGGTAAGCCTATCAGCAGAAGACGGTATATTGTCGCTTGCAAAAAAGCTGATTGGATTACGTGCCGGGTTCATTGAAAACGCAGCAACAAGCGCCGGATTTGCAGCAAAGCTAAAAACAGCCGGAAGCGGCATACTGTCATACTTTGGCAATGTAAAAGGTGCCATGGGTGGCGTAGGTTCTGCAATAGGTAATATATTCAGCGGAAACAAAGTCATTGGGGCTGTAACGGGCTTCATGGGCGGCGTGAAAACGTCCATCACAAATGGATTTTTAGGCATTGCCGGGAAAGCAGGCGGGGCGCTTACGGGTGCCGGAACAAAAATGCTGGGGCTTTTCCTCAAACCATTTTCACTGATTGGCGGCAAGCTGGGTCCGATACTTGGAACCGTAGGAACTGCGATTGCAAACAGCCCACTTGGAAAAGTAGGCGGTTTTATAACGAAGGGCATAACCGGAGCATTTAGCAAGGCAACAACACTGATTGCGCCGCTTGGAAATGCGGTAAAAACAGTACTGGGACCGATTGGAAACCTTGCAAAAACTGCACTGGGACCGATTGGAGGTATCGCAGGAAAGATACTGCCAGTTGTGGGCGTTATCACAACAATTATCACGGTTATTCAGTTGGTGAAAAACCATCTTGAAGAAATCAGAAGTTTTATACAGCGCACATTTGGTGATGAAGCGCTGGCAGTCTTTGACAAGATTGTTGCAGTATTCACCAATATTGGCGACACCATAAAAAATGTGTTTTCTGATGGGAACATAGGTGCAGCCCGTGACAAAATACAGGAATTGTTCGGAGATAAAGGCGCAACAGTCTTTGACACGTTCGTGAATGTGCTTGGAACAGTCAAGAACGCAGTTTCAGACATTGTGGGATTTATTACAACATACGTTGTGCCAGTTGCAGAACAGGCATTGCAGGTTATTGTTACGCAGGTAATACCGGGAATTGTCAGCTTTATTCAAGCGGCAGCCCCAACCATTATGCAGATTGTGCAAAGCATAGCTGATTTTATCGGTGCAATTATTCCGGTGATAGGAAGTTTTATTGCTGGGCTTATGCCGATTATTTCAGAAATAATCACGTTTATTTCAACATACGTTTTACCGATTATTTCAGAATTGTTCAGCTTTGTTTGTAGCACGGTTCTTCCGGCAATTTCAGCAGCAATTCAAGCAATTTTGCCAGTGGTAACAACGGTATTGCAAACACTTTTGCCAGCAATACAAACGGCGCTGACAACCATCTGGAATATTGTTTCACCTATAATTCAAGGAATTTTGGCAGCTGTACAAGCCGCCATGCCGACCATACAAGCCGTGGTCACGGCTGTGGTTAATGCCATAAGCGGTGTAATTAGCGGACTGTCAACGGTTCTGGGCGGTATTATCACATTTTTAACCGGAGTATTTACCGGAAATTGGCGGCAGGCTTGGGAGGGCGTGAAGTCAATCTTTTCTGGAATTTGGGAAGCAATCAAGGCAGTTGCAAAAGGCGCTGTCAATGGAATTGTTAGTATTGTAAATGGCATTATCGGAGGTCTTAACAAACTAAAGATACCAGACTGGGTGCCGGGGCTTGGCGGAAAGGGTATAAACATACCACTAATACCAATGCTTGCGAAAGGTTCAAAGAATACACCAGACACGTTCATTGCTGGTGAAGCAGGACCAGAGTTAATCACAAACGCACCGGGGCGCACGGTGTTTACAGCAAGCCAGACAAGAAACATTCTGGCTGCGCAGAATACAGCAGCCGCAACAACGGCGGCAGTAGCGCCAACAACACAGACCACAGCACAGACAGTGAACAACTACAACACGGCACCGGAGGTGACACCGGGAACCGGAAGCAGCGGTGGAAGTGCGAACAATGTAACTATCAACAACAGTCCAACAATAGTGGTAAACGGGGACAAGCCGGAAGACTTAGACGCAAAACTGGAAGAGAACAACAGAAAGTTGCTGCGTGACGTTGAAGACTTGTTGGACGAAAAAGAGGACAAGGAGAAGCGGCAGAAATATGACTAAAAGCTATACAACAATTTCTGGGGATATGTGGGACAAAATCGCATTTGAACAGATGGGAAGCGCCCTGCACACAGACAAACTGATGAAAGCTAATGTCAAGTACGCCAGTACCTACGTTTTCCCAGCCGGGGTTGTATTAACAATCCCGGAGGTGGAAGACGAAGAAGACTTGGAATTGCCACCATGGAAAAGGGGGTTGCTGACGTAGCGTGAGTGATAAAAACATGGCACGCCGGGTGGAACTGCGCTTGAAGTTTCAAAACGTAAAAGTTCCGGCAGACATTAACAAATATTTAAGCAGCCTTACTTTCACTGATGAAGAAGAAGACAACGCAGACGACTTGCAGCTTGCGTTTGATGATAGAGAAAGAAAGTGGCTGGGAAGTTGGCTGGAAGTAAAGCCAACGTATATCAAGACCACAACGACAGTGCAAAAGCAGGTAGAAACTGCGGCAACTGTCAATTATGTTGTAAAGAAAGGTGATACCCTTTGGGCTATTGCTAAAAAGTATCTGGGGAGCGGCACGAAATACCCGCAGATTGCTTCTGAAAACAATATTAAAAACCCTAACTTGATTTATCCGGGGCAGGTTTTCAAAATCACAACAGGCGGCACAGCGACGCAGACAGTGACAGAAACAAAGGAAACCACAAAGAAAGTATCAGACCCGAAGTTGATTTCGGCAACGATTGTGCAGAAGAACTGGCATGACAACGGAAAAGACGCAGTGCTTGACTGCGGAACCTTTGAACTGGACAGCGTAGACGCCAGCGGACCGCCAACGAAAATCACGCTGAAAGGCACTTCAATTCCTTATACATCAACATTGAGGGTTGAAAGAAAATCAAGGGCGTGGGAAAACACGGATTTGAAAGTGATTGCCGGGCAGGTAGCGAAAGAAAGCAGTTTGAAAATGATGTATCTTGCAGCAAACGTACCGAAGTACAAGCGAAAAGAACAGGTGCAAACGTCAGATATTGTTTTCTTACAGAAACTATGCAAAGCAGCAGGGCTGGCGCTGAAAGTAACCACATTAAATATTGTTATTTATGACGCCGAAGAGTACGACAGCAAGCCCCCTATCAAAACTATAAAATATGGCAGCGGTGATTATATTTCATACAAGCTGGGAACCAGCCTGCATGATACAGCATACACCAGCTGCCATGTTTCATATACAGACCCGGACAGCAAAGAAACCATTGAAAGCACATACACGGCAGATAGCACGGAGGGAACAGGACAGAAACTTGAAGTCAACGAAAAGGTGAGCAGCACAAGTGAAGCATACGAACTGGCAAAAAAACGGCTGCGTGAAAAGAATACACAGCAGTTCACAGCCAGTTTCACCATGCTTGGTGACGTGCAGCTGGTGGCTGGCGCAACAGTCAAATTAAAGGGCTTCCAGCAGTTTGACCGTAAGTACAAAATAACCAAAGCCACACATAAATTGACCGGAGGTTATACCACACAGATTGAATTAAAACAGGTATTGGAGGGCTATTAAATGGCAGACTTAACAGAAATGAAAAACACCATAAGAATTGGAACGGTGCAGAGTGTAGACGCCAAAAAAATGACAGCCCGCGTGAAGTTCAAAGATAAAGGCGGCATAACGTCCGGCGATTTGCACATTATCAAACGCCCGGTGTACGTCCTGCCAGCAATGGAAAGCGGGGCAGAGGGACAGACGGCAAAAACAGAGCTGAAATACGACTACGGCGGCGAACTGCTAAAGAAAGTAAGCCATAGCCATGAAGCCTTTGTGTCCGCATGGGTTCCGGGCGTCAATGATATGGTGCTTTGCATAATGCTTCCAGATGGTGACGGTGACGGGTTCATTATTGGGGAGGTGTAGCGCATGGCAAAAATAGGAAGTCTGGGAAGTCTGGTTTTTTCAGTATCAGAAAATACGGTGCGCACGTTTGATGAACTAAGCTGGAAAGTGTCTTCAAAGTATGCGACACACGACAGGCATATCAAACGGGACGTATTGGAGTTTTTAGGACCGGAGCCGGACGCAATCAGTTTCAAGATGGCATTTAGTGTTTTTCACGGAGTAAACCCATTAAACGAAGTCAAGAAGCTGAACAAAATGTGTCATAACGGCGAAATTTCAACGCTGGTTCTGGGCGGCAGAAAATACGGGTCTTATAAGTGGGTTATAACAGGCATTAGCAACACTTTGAGCAAATATGACAATGCGGGCAACTGCTGGGCTGCCACGGCAGACGTAACATTGAAAGAATATCCAAAGAGGTGACAAAGCATGGACGTGATAAGAGGTGACGGAAGTTTGCTGAAAGAAATTGACCTTGCACCAGCAAACGTACATCAAGCCGTCTTGCAGAATATAGCAGTTATTCTGGACACAGTGCAGGGGTCCTGCCCTATGTTCCGTGATTTTGGATTGCCGGGCAGTTTGTACGGAAGACCGCAGCCAGTGGTTGAAAATATAATGGTTGGTTACTTATATGACCAGATAGAAGAATTTGAGCCACGGGCACGGGTGGCAGACATTCAGTTTGAACACGACGCAGCCACAGGGCGCACAATACCTATTATCTATTTGGAGGAGGTGACAGAAGATGAGTGACAGAAAATACCCGGACGTTGATTTTGTGGAAACGGACACGGAAACCATAGAAAGTAACTTGATTGCGCTATATGAAAACTTTGTGCAGCAGGTGCCGGGGCGTGAACGCTACAAAGTGTACCCAGCGTCACCGGAAAGACTTTTCATATCATGGGTTGCAAATATCATTGTGCAACAGCGTGTCATAATCAATGAAACAGCAAAAAAGAACGTGCCACGATATGCGGACGGTGAATACTTGGACAGCTTGGCAGAATTATTCAAGGATTTGGAAAGATTGCCAGCAAGTCCGGCGTCCGCAATGTTCCGCTTTTACATATCACAGGCGCAGGCACAATCAGTGATTATTCCTGCGGGCACCAGAATTTCTTTTGACGGCGCAATTCTGTTTGAAACAAAAGAAAATCTGGAAATCAAAGCCGGGCAGACATACGGGGACGTTGAGGGCGTTTGTACTACTGCCGGAGAGGTTGGAAACAATCTGGCAGCGGGGCAGGTCAAAGAACTGGTTGACTTATACGACTACTACCAGAAAGCGGAGAACATAACAGCCACAAGCGGTGGAGCGGAAGAAGAGGACGACGCCAGCTATTATGAGCGTATGCGTGAGAGCATGGAGAGTTTCAGCACGGCTGGACCTATCAACGGATATATCTATTTTACAAAGTCTGTGTCACCAGCAGTGGCAGACGTGGCAGTGACAAGCCCGGAAGCCTGCGTGGTAGACGTCCGGGTGCTTTTGCAGAAAGGACAGCAGGCAACAGAAGCAGTTCTGAAAGAAATTGAAACAGCGCTGAACGCTTCTGACGTTCGACCGCTGACAGATATAGTGACAGTATCAGTGCCGGAAACAGTACCATTTGACATTGACGTGACCTTTTACATTCCACAACCGGACGCAGCAAGCGCCACGGTAATTGCAGCGGCGGCAAAACAGGCGGTTGAAGAGTACGTGGAGTGGCAAACAAGCAAGATGGGGCGTGACATTAACCCGTCATATCTTACAGCAAAGCTGATGGAAGCAGGCGTGAAACGTGTTGAAGTCAGAAAGCCAGCATTTGCGGTGGTTGATGATATAAAGGTTGCGAAACTGGGAAATCAAAACATTCTGAATGGAGGTATTGAAAATGTCTAATACAATTTACAATGCCGACTATTCAGACTGCCTGCCAGAAGCACTAAAAAAAGACCCCAAAATGGTTGCATTGGCAAACGCCACAGCAGCAGCACTTCTGGACACTTCCGGGATAATGGACACAGTTTTGATTTATTCCAGATTTGACGAGCTGCCGGAAGAACTGGTGGACATTCTGGCATACGATATGCACGTTGACTGGTACGACTACAATTACCCGCTGGAAGCAAAACGGGATTTAGTGAAAAACAGTGTCAAGGTTCATAAGAAGATGGGTACGAAATACGCCATTGAAACAGCACTGGGCAGCTTATTTCCAGAAAGCGAGGTTGAAGAGTGGTTCCAGTATGAGGGAGAACCCGGACACTTTCATATTATTCTTGACGTGACAAACCAGAAAATCACGGCAGATTATGCAGCTATTATCCGGGCGGTGAAAATGTACAAGAGATTATCAGCACACATGGACGAATTAACCTATCAAGGACAAGTCCACGGGGTCATATACACCCACGGTGAGTATTTCAAGTATAAAACACCAATGACCGGAAGATTAAAAGCCGGAACACACCCGCAAAGGAACACAAGGGGCGGCATAGGTGCGGACACATTCATTGTGGGTACAGAAGCAGCCGGGTTTATATTCACAGCACCAGCAGCAGGCACGGTGCCATATAGAAGCACTGTATTTGCGCAGCAGGCGGCGCATATTGACGCAGACACGGCATTGAACGTGTTTGGGTATACAAATACACCAGCCGGACGAATAAGAGCCGGAGAAGAGCCGCAGAGGAACACCAGAGGGCAAACAGACGGGGCAGCAGTCACAATGGCTGACACGGTGGAAGCATACAGCTTCACGGTTCCGGCAACAGGAACCGTCCCAGAAAGAAGCACGGTGCAGAAGACACAGGGCGGCACCGTGGGAACCAACACGCAGGCAATGGGGTATTCATACGGCGTCAAGCCGTGTGGAAGCACCCGGAAGCTATAAAAGGAGGTGAAAAGCCATGTTGACAACAGACGCAATCAATGATTTCAAAGATTTCATTGACAACATCATTGCCTATGCAAAAGTAACGGTCAACGGCGTTTCTGAAAAAAAGGTGATACACCGCAGGGAACGCCTAAAAGACGGCAGGGTTGCTGTATATGTGCAGATTACCCCGCAGGTAAGCGGAACCGCTACTGTGCAGCGGGTGCAGCTTTACAACAAAAACAATAAGTTGTGGGCAGACAAAGCGGTGAACATTCCTTTGAAGAATGTGCAAGAGGGCGTGTTATACCGTTTTACATTTGATTTCACAGAAAAGGAGGTGTAACAGATGTACGAACAGACTTTGTGGCAGGACCATGTAACTGAATTTGAAGACAGATACACGGAAAACAGGAATGATGATGGAACAATCACCCACACACCAGTTGAGGGCGAAATTATCCAGCAGGGAACGCCGCAGAACGCAACCAATTTCAACCACATGGAAAATGGAATTTCAAACGCAACAGAGGTGGCAGCGCTTATGGCACTTTCAGCGGTTCATCACCAGCAGGCAATAGCAGACTTGCAGGGCGAAACAAAGACAGTGAGTTTGAAAAATACGCAGTCATACCCGTTCAATAATTCCCAACAGTCCGTGGCACTGGCGACAGAAAGAAACCACATGGACTACACCGTGGACGCAGAAATTGTGGACTATACGGGCGGTTTTCCGGGTGACATTGTTATTTCAGACAAGTTGCTGAATGGTTTTAAGATGGCACACACAGGAAGCGCAAAAAGCGTGACAGTAAAAATCTATGTGAAAGGCGGGTTTTATTGATGGCAGCAGGCGTGATTATTAAGACAGAGGAACGCAGACAGCATGAAGAAGCTGTAATGCGTTCTTTTGGCGTACAGGGCAGCGGAACGGCAGCCCAGAGAGAAGCAGCGGAAGTTATCGCAGCAAGAAGCAGTGAAGTTGCAAGAAATCAGAATGGAGGTAGAAAGTATTATGGCTACTAATAAAATCAACGTAGTTGAGAAGACGCCGGGCACACACATTGAATATGCGTTGTCTGGCGGTAAAAAAATCACTTTTGGTGACGACGAATTGACAATCAACCTTGCAAGCCGTGAAAGAGATTATGAAGTATCACTGGACATTTGCATTGACGAAGAAGACGGCGTGGTGATTGGAACTGGCGGCAAGGCGCAGAAGTACGCTGCGCAGATTGTTATTCCTGCCAGACGTTATGACGTTATCGAAGACGGAGAGGACGAAAACGGAGAACCAAAGGAAATCCCGGTGCCTATTCCGTTTGATATGTCGCTTTGCACACTTATTCTTTGGGGATTGGAGGTATAAAACATTATGTCTAATTTTGATGATTTAAGCATGGCGGTTGCTTCCTTTGGCGGCAACAATGCAGTAAAGTTTGATGATTTGGGTATGCCGTCAATTATGGTGGGTATTCCAAAAATGAAATATTCCGACTTAATCACAGGCGGCACACAGGAAGTATTGCCGTGGTGGAAAATTGACGGGGTAGAGAAAGAAGTTATCTGGGTGTCTAAGTACATTAACACCGTAGTCAATGACCGTGCATACTCTTTAGCACTGAAAGACCCTAAAGCATACATTGACTTTGACACAGCACTTGCAGTATGCCGCAGAAAGGGTGAGGGCTGGCACCTTAACCAGAACGGCGTATTTGCCGCAATCAACCTTTGGTGCATGAAAAATGGCTTCACGCCCCGTGGAAACACAAACTGGGACAGAAGCTATGAAAAGGGCTATGAAAAGGGTATCAACACATATATTGATGGTTCACACGGCGGCGGCAGAACTGCAACTGGTTCTGGTCCGGTAACTTGGAACCACGACGGCAGCCCGGCTGGAATTGCTGACCTTTGCGGCAACTGCTGGGAGTGGGTATCTGGTCTGCGCTGCGTAGATGGTGAAATCCAGATTATACCATACGGAAACGCCATGAAGTCTGATTGTAACATGGGTGCAAATAGTACAGAGTGGAAAGCAATTAAGCCGGACGGCACACTTGTTGCACCGGGAACAGTTGGAACATTAAAGATTGACAGAACCAGCGCCAGTGACGCAACACTGCGCATTAACACGTCAGTTACAACACAGACAACCGACAGCAACGATACAAGCCAGCCTTTCAAGGACGTAAAGGCAGCAAGCGGCGTAAGTATTCCGCAGATTTTAATTGCAGCAGGATTATTCCCAGACAGTGCGCAGACAACGCCGGGTAGATTTTGGGCAAGAAACAACGGCGAAAGACTGCCTATCCGGGGTTCGAGTTTCGGCGACACTTCCAGCGGTGGTGCTGGTGCGCTGGGCTTGGGCTCCCCCCGTTCTTACGTCTACGGCAGCGTTTCGTTCCGTTCCGCTTTTGTGGAATAACTGGAAACTGGGAACTGTTATACTGTGGGGCTTACGGCAGTAAGCCCCTATTTTGAAAATACAACAAAGGTGGAATAAAAATGCCGGAAAACACAGCAGAGCAAATGCCACAGCTGGACAATGTGCGGGACAATGCGACGCAGGAAGACTTCAAAATGAAAAATAAAGTATATGAATTGTTATTATATGCAGGACCACAGCTTGAAGAATTTCCGAGAGCGAAAAGAGAACTTGCAAAGAAAATTGACAGTTCAATGCTTGATGTCCTGCGTCTGGTTGTGGCGCTTGAAAACAAACATTACAAGAAAACGACGCTGGGAGAACTTGACAACGAAGTTGATACATTAAGACATTTGGTAAGGCTTGCAGCTGACCCAGAATATACAAGAAGCAAGAAACCATGTTTGCCAATGAAAAAGTATGAAATAATGTCAAGAAAAATAAATGAAATAGGACGCATGATAGGCGGTTATTTCAACTCAATAAACGGCAGTGAAACCACAAAGAAGAAAGATGGTAAATAGCAGGGTAACACCTGCTTTTTATATTATGGGAATAAGCCGTTAATAGAGGACTTGCCGTGCCTATCCGGGGTTCGAGTTTCAACAACACTTCCAACGGTGGTGCTGGTGCGCTGAACTTGAACACCCCCCGTTCTAACGTCAACAACAACGTTTCGTTCCGTTCCGCTTCACCCCATATTTGCCCGTAGTCGTGCCCACAAGTGGACACGTCCAGTGCATTTGGGTTAAAGGGGTTTATTTCCATTCCAAAGGCTGCCAGCCGGGAGCCGTAGGAAAAATATTGAATTGCCGTAAAGATAGTTAGTAAGCCACAGGCTGAAAGTCAGAGCCGGAAACACTGGCACTGAATGTATATATCACGTTTGGGCTGTGGAAGAACCGCAGTTTGATTTGTACGGCGAAATTTTAACAACAGGAGGGAAAAGGGAATTGCACAAAATCAAAAACATTTTCCCTATAATTTATGACTTTGAAAATCTCTTCAATGCGTATAAAGCCGGGATAAAGTGTAAGAGGTACAGACCAGATGTGATGGCGTACACGGATAAGCTGGAAGAAAACTTGATTGAATTACAGAATGAATTTATCTGGCAGACCTACACCGTGGGGCGCTACAACATATTTTATGTTTACGAACCGAAAAAGCGCATGATTATGTCATTGCAATTCAAAGACCGGGTGGCACAACACGCTATATATAGCCAGCTGAACCCGCACTTTGAAAAGCAGTTTATAAATGACAGCTACGCTTGCAGAGTAGGCAAGGGAACACACAAAGCAGTAAACCGCCTGCATAACTGGTTGAAGCAGACAGACCGGAAGCCGCAGCGTTTCTATTATTTGAAACTGGATATTGCAAAGTATTTTTACCGGATAGACCATGAAGTATTGATGGACATTTTGCGGAAAAAGATTGCTGATGAAGATTTGTTGCACGTCTTGTCAGTGATTATAAACTGCGAAGACACAAACTTTGGTCTGCCACTGGGCGCAGATATTGGCGACGTGGCGTTTGATGAATTGCTGGGAGAAGTTGGGCTGCCTATTGGCAATTTGACTTCACAAATGTTTGCAAATTTGTATTTGAATGAACTTGACCAGTTCTGCAAACACAAACTGCACCTGCATTATTACATACGTTACATGGACGACATTATAATTTTGCACCCAGATAAAAAGTATCTGGAAAAGATAAAGAACAAAATTGCGGACTTTCTGGGAAAAGAACTGCGGTTGCAGCTTAACAAGAAAACCTGCATAAGACCAACCAGCATGGGCATTGAGTTTGTAGGCTTCCGCATTTGGTCAACACATATAAAATTGCGCAAGAAGACGGCAAAGAAGCTGAAACGTAGATTGAAATATATGTTTGCAGCATATCACGCCGGAGAGATTGACAAAGATACACTGGATAGGTCCGTTGCTTCATACCGGGGCATATTACAGCACTTCAACAGCTATGGTATGCGCCAGAGCCTAAACGAACTGTACTTGCAGGAAATGGGCAAGCAATATCCAGAACCGGAGAAGAAGCCAGCCAGCAAATGCGGTCTATTCTGCGGATATTACGGCAGCACTGATGATTATATCAAGCAGCCAGAAGAAAAGGAGGTGACGGACAGTGGAAGCAATACAGACGCTTAACCCAGCGGACGTCTGGGAAATGGTACAGAAAGCTATTGTATGGCTTGCGGGAATTGGGATTGTTATTGACATAACGCCGGGAATTAAAGTACAGCCCGTGCGTTGGTTAATTAAACAGCTGGGAAATCTTATGAACCACGACATGAAAGAACAACTGGACCAGCTGCAAAAAGACTTTACAGACCACAAGGTTGACAGCTGGCGTATGGAAATTCTGGAATTTCAAAGCAGTTGCATAAATCACAGACGCCATACAAAAGAAGAGTTCGACCATATCATTGACATACTGGCAAAGTATGACAAGTACATCAAAGACCGCAAGTTGACAAACGGGCAAGTTGACGTTGCGCATGAATACATACTGGAAATATACAAAGAGTGTATGCGCACAAATGATTTTGCTTTGTCAAAGCCGGAAGAAGAACAATAGGAGGTACAAAACAGCAATATGAAAAGTTTAATATTTTTTATCATTGGATTTGCACTGGCATTAGCAGTGCTTTTTTTATGGAATTTGCAGTATTTCAGACAGCGCAGAAAGAAGAGAAAAGAAGAGTTGCAGGAACACCCGGAGAGAAAGACCAGCGCAACAAAAATCATTATCTTTTCAATTCTGGCGACTTACTACATAGCATTTGCCGTGGGCGTGTGGGTAGTGGTCACAAAGGATTTTTACCAGTTATCAGTCCTTTTGACGTTCGTTGGCGGGGTAACTGCTGCCGCAGTAGCGTTCTATTGCTGGAAAGCAAAGGCAGAAAACCTGCTGAAAATCAAAGCTGCATACCCGGAGTTATCCGGCACGCTGTCTGACTTTTCAAGTATGACGCAGTAGTGCAGGGGAGGTATAAGACATGGGACTAATAGGAGAAACAACACCAGAAAAGATTTGGAACTTTCTGAAATCAAAAGGGCTGTCCAGTTGTGGGACAGCCGGATTGATGGGGAACCTATATGCAGAAAGCGGGCTGAACCCGCAGAACTTGCAGAACAGCTATGAAAAGAAGCTGGGACACGCTGACGCAAGCTACACAGCAGCCGTGGACAACGGCAGCTATGGAAACTTTGCAAGGGACGGCGCAGGCTATGGGCTGGCGCAGTGGACATACCACACCAGAAAAGCCGCTTTGCTGGAATATGCAAAAGCAGCCGGGAAGTCTATTGGCGACCTTGAAACACAACTGGGGTTCCTTATGAAAGAATTGACAGAGGGCTACAAAGCCACATTGTCAGTATTGAAGAGCGCACAGACCGTCATTGCTGCTTCAAATGCAGTGCTGACACAGTTTGAGCGCCCGGCAGACCAGAGCGACACGGTGAAGACAAAGCGTGCAGGATATGGGCAGAAATACTATGACCAGTATGCAGCCGGAGCCGTTAGCAATAAAAAGAATGGAGGTACAAGCAATATGAATGTATCAGAAGTAAGAAAGAAATTTGCAGCAAGGGCGGCAGCGTATGTGGGAGTGAAAGAGGGTACAGCAGCACACCACGCAATCATTGACGCCTACAACAACCACAAGCCGTTAGCGCAGGGGTACAAAGTGACATACCGTGACGCATGGTGCGCAACCTTTGGTTCAAAGATTGCCATTGAAGCGGGCTACACAGATATTATCCCTACGGAGTGCAGCTGCGACCGTCAGATTAAGTTGTGGCAGCAGATGGGGCGCTGGTGCGAGAATGACGCAAAGGTGCCGGAACCGGGCGACTATATCTATTATGACTGGGACGACAACGGCGCTGGTGACTGCACAGGCAGTTCAGACCATGTGGGCGTTGTAGAAAGCTGCGACGGTAACACTATCACAGTTGTTGAGGGCAACAAGTCCAATGCCGTTGGAAGAAGAACGCTGGAAGTCAACGGGCGTTATATCAGAGGTTATGGTGTGCCGGACTTCTCAAAGAAAGCAACCAGCGGACCTGCAAAGCCTGCGGCACCTGCACAGCCTGCGCAGGGAACAGCCAGGGAACAGGTATACACCGTGCAGAGAGGTGACACACTTTCTGGCATTGCTGCAAAGTATGGCACCACATACCAGAAGTTAGCAAGCTACAACGGAATTGCAAACCCTAACGTCATTAGTGTTGGGCAGAAAATCAAAATTCCGGGAAGCGGCGTGCGTACATACACAGTGAAGAGCGGTGACAGCCTTTGGGCAATCGCAGCAAAGCAGCTGGGCGACGGTTCCAGATACAATGAAATTAAGATCATGAACGGTCTTACAAGCAACACCATTTACGCTGGGCAGACATTGAAGCTGCCTGCATAATCAACAGGAGGAAAAAACAATGGATAATGTAATTTATGCAGCTGTATATTTTGCCGTAACACTGGGGGCGTTCTTGATTGGAAAGTACGTTTGCCCAAACATTCCAAAGACCGTCACAGACAAGCTGGGCGAACTGTCAGAGTGGGCAGCAAAGTTTGTGGAATGGGCAAAAGAGTTCAAAAAGGATAAGACCGGGGAAGAGAAGATGGCAGCAGTTGTGGAGCAGTTGAAGAAGATTGCCGATGAAGCCGGGCTGAATGTCACAGAAGACCAGCTGAAAGCTATTGCGCAGGCGGCATACAATGCCATGAAAGCCGGAGAGAAAGAAAGCAACACCGCAGAACCACTGGAAGCACTCACAGCCACACCAGCTGCAACGGTAGTGATTAACACAACGGCACCAGTGACAACAACAGAGAAAGTGGCTATTGCCACAGACAATGTGCCGGAGGGTGCAACAGAAACCAACGCAGACGGCACAGTGAACCTTTACGACGCAGCCGGGAACATTACCGGGAGCGTGACAAAGGAAGAAGCAGAGAAGATGGCAGCAGAAGTCACGAAGATTGTTGACGAAGAGGGAAACACGCTGGCAGACCTTAAATAATGCCGCTGACGCTTTGCAGAATAAGCCAGAATGAGAAGAAAAGACCGTAAGTGGAGAAATACACCACTTGCGGTCTTTTTGCGTTCATGGGGCAAATACGGCGTTATATTGTTTTATATGTGTACTCAATCCCGCTTTCAGTTGCGGTGATTGTGTCCAGCTGGTCTTTATAGCAGCCACGGGCAGCAGTCGCACGGGCTTTTCTGACGGCTTCACTTTGGCTTCTGGCGTTTATATGCAGCCAGTCAATGCGGACGCCGTCATTGTTCACAATGGATATTGCAAAGGATTTGTGAGCAATGCGCTTCACGGCACCTTTGCCGTTGCACTGGTAGCAATGCCCGGTCACACCGGATTTGTAAATGAATTTACCGGAGCCGCCGCACTTGCTGCAAGTAATTATATCAGACATATTCACACCCCCTACATTGTGCCGATAAAATCAGAACTGGTAAGCGCCCAGAACTGGGCTGCGTGTATAGTTGGAAACTTTGGTATTTCCCATGTGATATTGTCGTACACAATCTTGTATATGCCGCCTTTGTTTACCGTCAGATAGTATTTATCAGTATCACTTTTGCGGTCTGCCGGGTGCGTGTCCTGCACCATGAATGAAAGCCCGTTCTTTCTGAAACGTCTATTATAAGATTTTCCCATATATTATCACCATTCTTTCTGGGCGGCAGCAGCGCCGCCCGTGTAGTTATTAGTCAAGGCAACATTCCATTGAAATTGGATATTGCGCTTTTAATTTTTCAAAAGCAGCCTTTGTGACCCGGTAGCTGCGCCAGTTTTCAATTTTCTTCTGGCAACCATCAATCCAGTGGGCTTCAATTTCTGTAATGCCCCTGCCTTTTAATTCAAGCGGGGTATCAACAAAATAATGTTTGCCATAATATGAAAGGCTGGCTTCCATTTTGACTTCTGGCTTGCGCTGTCCCATTTCTGGGGTGTAGCAGTGCAGCCCGTTTATTCTATCTTCCATGTAAATGATTTTTCCCATATCGTTTGACCTCCGTGTGTTTGATTTCTTTAACTGTCTTTATTATATACTTACGGAAGTATAAAAGCAATCGGCAAAATAGACAAATATACTTCCGTAAGATTGTATAAAATGTATACTTCCGTAAGAAAACAAAGTGTGATATACTGATTAAAAACCACAGGAGGTGCAGAAAATGCCAGATACAACAGAAAAGAAGACCATACCGAGAGGACCAGCAGCCACGGCAGCAAAGAACAAATACCGTGACAATAATTATGACCGCATGGAACTTGCGGTGCCAAAGGGCATGAAAGCCCGCATAAAAGAGATTGCAAAAGAACAGGGCTATTCATCACAAAACAACTATGTTGTGGAAGCAGTAAAAGAGAAGTACCAGCGGGACACCGGGGAGGAATTGACGTGGCAGAAAGAGTAAAAGAACAGGAATTTGAAGTGGGCTTTCTGCATGGCTGGGACGGTTCGGAATGTATATATTACACAGACGAAAAGTGCCTATATTACAATGACGCAGAAGCACCGTGCCACCATTGCCACCACTACACAAGGAAAAAAGCACTTGAAATTCCAATAGAAGCAGCAGTTAAAACAGGATTGATTGACAAACCAAAATGCGCAACGTGCAGAAACGCACTAAACTTCCCGGATTGTTGCAATGAAGACATAAGCGGCAAGTTTGTGACAATTACAGAATGTGAAAATTATGAGAAAATGACCGGACGTGAGCATATAGCGCTTAGAGGTGGAGCAGCAAGCACAGAACCAGCGCACAGAGAGTGCAAAGGCTGCATACAGCAACCATATTGCGCAGGCTGCACGAAAAAATATAAAGATTTCAAAATAAAAGAAGATGGCGGGAAAGCAAGAATAATCATGGCGCCAGACACGAAAAGGAGAGTTGAAGAATATATGAAAGAGAAAGCGGAGAGGGAAAACGAGTGATAACAAAAGTATTTTTGGAACTTGCAAACGGGCGCACATACAACATTGACGCAGAAATTGAAGAAACAAAGATGGGCTACAAAATAACGCTTCCAGATGGGAGCGGTGCGGAAATAGGACGGGATATGATAAAAAGAATTGAAATGGAAAAAGAAAGCACACAAATAATGGCGGCGGGAGAAGTAGAGCCGCATATCATGCCAAAGAGTGTGCCGCACTACAATATAATCGAGCCGGAAAAAATTGAAAAATTTAGATAAAACGCTTGACTTTATACTTCCGTAAGTATATAATAAAGATAGTTAAAGAAGCAACAACACTTTAACGAATACGGCAAGGGAAAGGAGAAAACATGGCAGACAATATGACAGATAAACAGTTTGAAAAAATCTTGAAAATGGTTGAAATGATTTTGGACGGTTGCAAAGACCTTGACGAAGCAAAAGCAAAGGTTAAGGAACTTACAGAAGACCAGAAAAAAGAAAAGTCAGCCGAATAGCTGACAGGGACAAAACAGAGGGGCGGCGGGCTTGCCACCAAAGCCCCAAACTGTTTGTATAGATAATAACAAGAAAACGTGGCAAGGTCAATATAAATTCAATACGGAGGTACACCACATGGAATGGAAAATGTCAGACATGATGGAACATAAGGAAAAGGACACAGCACAGAGAATTTCAGACCCGTTCAGCTGGGACGGTCACGAAACAGAAGCAATGCTGGCTTATGAAGGCGGCAACAGGACAGCAAAAGAACTGGTTGCAGTTGCAAGAGTGAGAGCAGAGGGAAGTCCAGAAGCATTTTACAGAGTAAAAGAAGCAGGAGAAAAACCAGTTGATTTTGAAAACTGGCTTGAAGCAGTAGACTATTACAACTGCATTGGAGAGGTTGAACGCCCGGAGGTTCCAGACACAGCAACAACAAAAGAAGAGGTACTAGACGAAGACTGGAAGACGGCAGCAGCGCAGAAGAAAGAACCGATACCAGCAGGGGCAAAAGTAAAAATAACTGGAACATTGCAGAATATGTATGGTGACTTTGTGAAAGTGGAATACAACGGCACAAGATACACAGTTGACCCGCAAAAACTGGAAATGTGAATGGAGGGGAAGACAAATGGCACAGACAAATGAAAAGCCGATTTGCGAAGTATCGGAATACTACGGCGACAATGTGTTTATACTTGTTTCAAGGGTGAATAAGGCGTTGCGAAGAGCAGGACAAGAGAAAAAAGCAGAAGAGTGGAACAGAGAATATAAAGAACAGCCAGACTATGAAGCAGTTTGGGAGTTAGCCAAAAAGTATGTCACAATCATATAAAAAGTGAGAATATAAGAAAACCCCGGCAGGCAGCAGCCTTGCTGGGGTTTTCTATTTTGTACTAACTTAACACAGCCCACAGGAGCACTGGATTCAAAGGCAACAGACAGTCTGCTTAGGCTGTTCAACAGGATAAACGAGGAAGGACAGACCATTCTCATGGTGACACACAGCACAAAGGCTGCAAGTCATGCCAACAGGGTGCTTTTCATAAAGGACGGTCAGGTGTTTCATCAGATTTACCGTGGCAATCTTACAAATGACGAGCTCTATGTGAAGATTCAGGATGCACTTATGCTGATTACGACAGGTGGTGAGAAGCATGAATAAAATATATAGCAGGCTGGCATTTACAAATATAAAAAATAATAAGACTCTTTATATGCCTTACATTATATCGGGAATGGTCATGATAGCCATGTTTTATGTGATGATGTTTTTAAACAACTCAAAGGGACTTGGCAAGGTGCCGGGCGCGGATGCACTGGCGTCGATAATGGGGCTTGGATGCGGAACAATAGCGGTTTTTTCATATATATTTCTGTTTTATACAAACAGCTTTATCATCAAAAGGCGCAAGAAAGAGGTAGGAATATACAATATTCTTGGCATGGAAAAGCGTCATATCGCGAGAGTTTTGATAATTGAGACACTTACCGTAGCACTCGCAGCAATAGTATCTGGAATCATAGCCGGTATTTTATTTTCCAAGCTGATGATTATGTTTCTTTATAGGATTATAAATATTAAAGCACAAATTGATTTCGCTGTATCTACTGGCGCTGTCGTAAATACAATACTTATTTTTGGAGTGCTGTATTTTCTTACTCTCATCTATAACCTGATGCAGGTGAAGCTTGCTAATCCGATAGAGCTGCTTCGCGGTGGCAATGTCGGTGAGAAAGAGCCGAAGAGCAAATGGCTTATCGCTATAATCGGACTAGGCTGTCTTGCCGGGGGATATTATATTGCGATTACCACAAAGAGCCCTCTTCAGGTGCTTTCACTGTTCTTTGTCGCAGTGCTACTTGTCATCATCGGAACGTATCTTTTATTTATTTCAGGAAGCATTGTGATACTTAAGGCACTCAGGAAAAACAAGAAGTTTTACTATAATAAAAAGCATTTTGCGGCGGTTTCAGGAATGATTTACAGAATGAAGCAGAATGCGGGCGGGCTAGCGAGTATATGCGTTCTTTCCACAATGGTGTTGGTTGTTGTTTCCACAACCGTGAGCATGTATGCGGGCATGGAGGGAGAACTTAAGCAGAGATATCCTTCGGATATCAGTGTATATAGCTGGTATAAGGAAGTGCCGGCTGATGTGAATCTGGATGATGCACTTAAAGAAGCTGCTGCAGATTCGGATAAAATAATAGCTGACTCTGCTTGTAATGTTAAAGACAGCAAAAGCTACACTTATTTTAGCTGGACAGTGTTTAGAGAGGGGACAGAGTTTAAGCCGGTGTTAAGTTACGATAACGATATTTCCCTGTTGTATTTTGTCACAGGAGATGAAATTGATGAGATGGAGACCGGCTTTAAAGAGAGGCTGAATAAAAAAATCCCACAGCTTGATACCGGTTCGGTGGCTGTTTATGGAACGGAAAAGTTTAATGGCGATATAATTAATCTGTTGGGCAAAGAATTTAAAGTAGCTGCGGCAGAAAAAACTGCTGTAAGTAAAGACAGCTATATGTCCTCTATGTATAGTGGTGTGTACTATGTAGTGGTAGACAGCAAGGCAACACTTGCAGAGATATTTAACCTGAACAGCTCGCTGGGAGAGGATAGTGTGCCGACTATGCTCAACAATGAAATTGATTATAATCTGTATGGCAGCAGTGAGGATAAGCTTGCTGTGGCAAAGGCTCTGGATAAGCATTTTGAGGAAAATAGTGTAAAATCAGATGTGTCAGGCTTCTATGAGGAAAGCCGTGATGCAAACAGAGAACAGATTTATGTATTGTATGGTGGCCTGTTCTTTATCGGAATATTCCTTGGAACGATGTTTCTTATGGTTACTGTGATGATTATTTTCTATAAGCAGATTTCAGAGGGCTATGATGACAAAGCACGCTATGAGATTATGGAGAAGGTAGGCATGAGCAATGACGAGGTGAAGAAATCCATTACTTCACAGGTGCGTATGGTATTTTTCCTGCCGATTATCCTTGCAGCGTGTCATCTTGCAGCAGCATTTCCTCTGCTTCGCAGACTGCTTGTCATGTTCAATCTTACGGATATTAAGTTAATTGCAATCTGCATGTCTGCTACGTTTTTGGTGTTTGTGGCTATATACTATATTGTTTTCAAGATTACTTCGAGAGCATACTACAGGATTGTGGGAAACCAGATTTAGGGGTTTCATATGAATTATGAATGCGCTATAATAAGACATAGCTATAATGCGTAAGAATATAGAGCGAGAGGAACAAGCAGTATGAGTATGACAGAAACAATTAAACTATACGACAGGGATGCATATGCCATAGAGTTTGAGGCAGATGTTATATCCTGCGAGCCGAACAAGGCAGATGATAAGCAGTTTGATATAATATTAAATCAGACTTTATTTTTCCCGGAGGAGGGCGGACAGAGCCCGGACATGGGAATACTTGGAGGCTACAGGGTCGTTGATGTGCAGATTAAGAATGGAGTCATTACTCATACGGTGGATATTTCCGCAGGTGATTGCTGCATAATGGGCAAAGAAGAGGCTCAGACAGAAAAGAAGACTGATGGACAGATTATAGGTATGGAGTGCGCTTCTGAGAAAGCTGAGCTTGCAGCAGGCGTCCACGTACATGGCAAAATAGACTGGCAGCATCGTTTTTACAATATGCAGCAACACAGTGGAGAGCACATTTTTTCGGGAATTGTCCACCGCAGGTTTGGTTTTGAGAATGTGGGATTTCATCTGAGTGATTCTGTAGTGACAATGGATTTCAGCGGAGTGATTTCACCGGAGGATATAGCAGATGTGGAGCATGAGGTAAATGTAGCCATTTCAAAAAATATTCCGATAGAGGTGACATATCCGTCAAAGGATGAGCTTGCGCAGATGGAGTACAGAAGCAAAATCGAGATTGAAGGACAGGTCAGAATAGTGACAGTGCCGGGGTATGATGTGTGTGCATGCTGTGCGCCGCATGTGAAGCGCACCGGCGAGATTGGCATGCTTAAGGTTATGAATTATCAGAATTATAAAGGAGGCGTCAGAATCAGCATCCTTTGTGGTTTCAGGGCACTGGAGGCTTTCAGACAAAAGTGCGACATCATCTCAGAGCTCATGGGGATATTTACCACAAATCAGGAGGCTATTGTGGATAACGTCACAAAGCTTAAGGCAGTAAACCAGTCGCTTAAGTCAGAGCTTGGCACTGCAAAGTCAGCGCTTTTGGATTATAAGGTTGCAGAGCTTCCTGCTGATACGGACAATGCAGTATTGTTTGAGGACGGCATTGATACGAATACAGCAAGAAATTGCGTCAATGGCCTTGTGGAGAAATATAGTGGCTTTAGTGCATTTTTTACAGGAAATGATGAGGCGGGCTATAGCTTTATTATCGGAAGCAAGAATGCAGACTGCAATACAGTTGCCGCAGCACTTAGGAATAAGCTGGGTGCCAGAGGCGGCGGTAAGCCGGTTATGGTGCAGGGCTCTGTCAAGGCAGCAAAGAGCGAGATTGAGGAAGTGCTAAAAGAGGTGCTTTAACTTTTTGAAAATATAGTTTGTGGGACGGATTAAGAACACAAAAGCGGTTTCAAGACATTTCGTCTTGAAACCGCTTTTATTGTAAAAATCATATACAAAGTTAATTATTTGTTAGATCTTCTCCAAATGTGCATCTTCTCAGCCTCTTTGATGAGATCATCACGGAAATCAGGATGAGCAACTGAGATGATTGCCTCTGCCTTCTGCCATGTAGAAAGACCCTTTACATTTACCATACCATACTCTGTAACGATATAGTGAGTGTTGGCTCTTGTGTCAGTAACGACAGAACCCTCTACAAGAGTAGGACGGATACGTGAGTGAACTACGCCCTGCTTGTCGGTGAAGGTTGAAGAGCAGCAGATAAAGCTCTTTCCACCGTTTGACATATAAGCACCGAGAACGAAATCAAGCTGTCCGCCGGCACCACTGATGTGCTTTGTGCCTGAGCTCTCTGAGCTGATCTGTCCAAAGAGGTCAAGGTCTACACAGTTATTGATTGAGATGAAATTGTCAAGTGCGGCAATATTTTTGATATCATTTGTGTAGCTTACCGGGGCACTCATGAGCTCAGGATTCTCATCGAGGTAATCGTACATCTTCTTGGTTCCGGCACCGAAGCCGTAAGCCTGACGATAACGGTCGATGTTTTTCTTTGCTCCTGTGATTTTTCCGGCCTTTGCGATGTCAACGAATGCGTCAACGTACATCTCTGTGTGGACACCGAGATCCTTGAGGTCTGACTCAGCGATGAGTGAGCCTACTGCGTTTGGCATTCCGCCGATACCGAGCTGGAGACAGGCACCGTTTGGAATCTGGTCAACGATAAGCTCTGCAACCTTCTTGTCTACATCTGTTGCAGGACCACCGGCACCAAGCTCTCCGATTGCAGGGTTGTCACCCTCAACAATGTAAGAAACCTGTGAAATATGTACATTGGCTTCTGAACCGCCGTGACAGCGAGGCATGTTTTCATTGACCTCAACGATGATTTTCTTTGAAGTCTCGCATACAGCACCGAGGTGAGATGCGTTAGGACCAAAGTTGAAGTATCCGTGTGAATCCATCGGTGCAACCTGGAACATAGCGACATCGTCAGGTGTTGTTGAATCTCTATAATAACGAGGAAGCTCTGAGTAACGGATTGGTGAGTAGAAAGAACAGCCTCTCTTGATAAGCTTTCTCTCATAACCGCCCATGTGCCATGAGTTCCATGTGAAGTGCTCGCCGGCATCCTCACGCTCGAAAATGGCAAGTGGCTTAAGTAAAATACCACCACGTACATTGACATCCTTAAGTTCATCAGTTCTTCTGGCAAGTGCCTTGTCGAGGGCATCAGGTGTGCCTGTGCACCAGCCGTAGTCAACCCAGTCGCCTGATTTGACAATCTTTACTGCCTCATCTGCTGAGACAAGTTTCTGCTTGTACTCTTCTAAAAAGCTCATAAAATCCTCCTTAGATACCTAAAATGATAGTAGCAAAATGCTACGTTAAAAAAATAACAAACCCTATAATCTCTATATTATCACTTTAGAGAGGATTTTACAAGTTGGTAAATGCTGGTAGAGACTTTTATATGACAGCCTCTGCTAGTCACCCTCCGGAAGCATCCATTCCTCAGCCTGCTTTTGGTAATCGGCCGCCTGGCTGCGCAGTGAATCAATCAGCTCCTTATCGCCTTTGAATACATTCCTTGATTTAGGAGGAAGCGAATCAAGCTTTTTCTGCTTCTCATCAGCCCATCTTGAGTAGCACTCAGACAGGGCATGAAGCGCCTTGCCACCGCCGCACTCCACATCGAGTACTGGCTTTGTCTCGAAGGCAGCGTTGTAATACCACAGGCTTGCCTCCTCATAGTCTGCCTTGTCGAAATAGTACGCACCGAGCTCACAGCACACCTCGCTGCAGCCATCAACTGCTACATTTTTTAGGGCAACAGAAAAAAATTTGTCATAGTCGCCATTCATGCGATAGTAGCGTGATAGCACGCAGGTGGATTCGATGTCAGGGCTGTTGCGGTATTCACCCTGAAAATATGGCAGGGCATTGGTAAAATCCTCGGGGCTTCCGCATTTTAAAAGCTCCTTGGCATACATAGTCGCTATACTTTTTGGCAGGGTGCCGTTTTTTTCAAAGGAGCGCTTGAATATGGTAAAATCACGCTTGCCGTGAGTGCCCTGCGGCAGATGTTGTATACAGATATCGCTGTCATAGACTACAGGCTCTAAGCGAACCGTTTCGTGCACCGGATTAATCCATGTAAACGTGCGAAGCCTCTTGAACAGCTTCGGGCGATACTCTGAGGATGAATTTTGCACTGTGTTGAATTTGCTTGGAGTAATGTATTTCATCTGGACAATCTCAATTTCCGGCAGCAGCGCAGCCTTAAGCATCATGAAACGCCTGCGGTTGGTATCGTCGAGCACCTCGTCGGCATCAGGTGCATATATGTATTCCTGCGTAGCCTTGGAAAACGAAAAATTCCTGGCCGCAGCAAAATCATCGCACCATGAGAAATCATAGATTTTGTCCGTATACCGTGCAGCTATCTCCTTTGTGCTGTCCGTCGAGCCGGTGTCCACTATGATGATTTCATCCATCAGCCCTTTGAGACTGTTCAGGCATCGTTCGAGCACCTCTTCTTCATTTTTTACTATCATGCATAAGCTAATTGTAATCATATTTATCTCCATTTACCGGTCGGATGTTATAATAGTTACGATTATATTATAATATATATATCGGCATGTTTTGCAGAAATATTTGTGTATTGTAAATATTGCCGGGATTTCATATAATTAAAATGGAATGTCGACAGATAAACTTATTTCTAAAGGCTATAGAATTTCAGGTAAACTATATAATCAGATTTTAGCAAGGAATAATGAAGTAATTTAGAAGAGGAACAAATATGGAAAATCATACAATTGTAACACTGAAAAAAGGCGAAGGACGCACTATAAAAGCAGGCGGCGCATGGATTTTTGACAATGAAATAGACACAATCACAGGCACATTTACGAACGGAGACATTGTTGTGGTGCACGATTTCGACGGATATCCGATGGGGCGCGGCTTCATAAACCAGAATTCAAAAATCCGTATCAGAATGATGACAAGAAAAGCAGACCAGCTGATTGATGACAATTTCCTCAGGATGAGAGTGCAAAATGCCTGGGATTATCGCAAGCAGGTGATGGCAGGAGGCAATGATAATGTGTCTGATTTAAACTGCTGTCGTGTGATATTTGGCGAGGCTGATTTCCTGCCGGGTATTACAGTGGACAAATACGCAGATGTGCTTGTGGTGGAGTGTCTTGCACTTGGAATGGAGCAGTTTAAGGTGAAAATCGTTGAACTGTTAAAGGAAGTGCTGGCGGCGGACGGAATAAATATTCGTGGAGTATACGAGCGCAGTGATGCAAATGAGCGCAAAAAAGAAGGTCTTCCTAAGGTAAAAGGCTTTATAGGAGCCGAGTTTGACACAAATGTGGAGATAGTAGAAAACGCAGTTCACTATATGGTCGATGTGGAAAATGGACAGAAAACAGGCTTCTTCTTAGACCAGAAGTATAACAGGCTTGCTATGCAGCGTATCTGCAAGGGGAAAAGAGTGCTCGACTGCTTCACGCACATGGGCACATTTGCCCTCAATGCAGGAATTGCGGGGGCAAGTGAGGTCACAGGACTTGATATATCAGAGTATGCGGTTAAGCAGGCTACAGAAAATGCGAAGAGAAATAATCTCTCAGACACAGTGAAGTTTCGCGTTGCAAATGTGCTGGATGAGCTGCCACGGCTCGCTGCAGATGGTGAAAAATATGATGTAGTCATTCTGGATCCTCCGGCATTTACAAAGTCGCGTGAGGCTACAAAAAATGCGATAAAGGGCTACCGCGAGATTAACATGAAAGGACTTAAGCTTGTTAAGGATGGTGGATTTCTGGCTACCTGCTCATGCTCTCATTTCATGACGCAGGAGCTGCTTGCAAAAACGGTCAAGGAAGCGGCAAAGGCAACTCACAAGAGGCTGCGCCAGGTGGAATTCCGCACACAGGGACCGGATCATCCGATAATGTGGGCCAACTCAGCTAATGTACCGGAGTCGTATTATCTTAAGTTTTTCATTTTCCAGGTTGTTGATGAGAAGTAGATGACAGAAAGTGGCGGAAATGCTTGATTTACAAGGGCTGGAAGGTATTTAGTGATTAGCTTGCAAATTTTGTAAAGTATCGCAAAATATCGTATCACAGTGGTATAAAGTGGTAAGAAAAGTGAATACGGAAATTTCTAGTATAGATGTAGCGTTTTGTGGTATACTGAAGAACAAATACTTTTCTGTGAAAGGGAAAGGAGAAAGGATACGCGTATGACAGTTGATAGAAGAGTAAGCAGTATTGAATCCAGTTTCAAAATGGAAGGCATGCCATTTGATGCAGAATGTCGTCAAAGAGTAAGAAATGTCTTGGTCAAGAAGGTCTCTGCGGCAGATGCAATTATAGAATTAAATAAGAAATACAGAGTATCCAAGAAGCAGGTTGAAGGATCAAGAGTATGATTATTTCTATGATGATGAACAGGATGCCAAGTACTGTTATCCGGGAACAAATGTATTAAAGAATAAACTGGATATAAGAGATTTAGATACATTGCATGAGGCTGAAAGAGACTATTCAGCAGTGCGTCAGGCAGAACTTGTAGGTCAAGGCGTTACCGGAGATTTCTCTTTTAAGCATCTTTGTTCTATACATAAGCATTTATTCAGTGATGTATATTCTTGGGCTGGCAAGACGGGAACGGTTGATATTTCTAAAGGAACCATTTTCTGTTTGGTGCAGTTTATCGAAAGCCAGTTTGATGATTTGTATCGTAATCTGAAAAAGGAAAATTTCTTAGCTGACATAACCGATAAGGAAGAAATGAGCGAGAGGCTAGCTTATTACCTGGGTGAGATTAATATGATCCATCCGTTTAGAGATGACCATGTTATAATAAGGACAAAGTTAGAGAAATTCAGAAAATCAAGGGGGTAGCACTTGTGATGGAACTTTCCATTTGCTGGTTTGGTCCTCTTTTTCTTTGGAAGGAGTGGTCGAATGGGCATTTGGTGTTCAATAGTGTAAATATGGTTACTTGTATGAAATACAGCTATAAAAAAGGAGACTGGAAGAGTGTGATATAGCCAATAACTAATAAACTGTGTGAAGAGTATGGTTTGTCCATTGTTGCGGCAGAATATAGCAAAGAGCCTGTGAATATGAACCGCAAGCAGTGGGAAACGGAACAGAACTGTGGCGATTTCATAAAGGGAGATATTCAGTATTGCAGAAATAAGGCAGAAAGCTTTGAGGAATTTATTTTTCTGATGGAAAAGCTGGGATATGAGGTTAATGTGGGTGCTCATATTTCTGTAAAGGCAGAAGGGATGAGACGTAGCAGGAGACTGGATACGCTGGATGAGGAGTTTTCAGTGCGGAATTTACAGAACTATTATGAGCAGGAGCGTCCTTATAAGTATGTGGAACCGCCTGTATATCATCTGGGCTATGCTTTGCATAAGAAACCGGCTAATGCTTTTCAGCAGCGGTATTATGGAAAGTTGTATCGTATGTGTGTGGTGCAGAAATGCCGATTTCAGTACAAGTACACAAGGTATCAGCAGGACCTTATCCGTATGAAGGAGTTGCAGGAGGAGTATATTTTCTTAAAACGTGAGAGTATAAACGGCTGGGAGGATGTATTCCGGGCGAAGTAGACGGTGGAACAGAGGATTGCGGATATAGATGCAAAAAAGAAGGAACTATATAATGAGCATGCCCGTTATAAGTATCAGTATGAAAAGGATGTGGATATTTCTGAGGCGGATTTGCCTGTTATTGATGATATTCTGTCTGAATCAGATGTTGCCGTGACAGATTCGTCTATAACTGAAATTTTACACGAAGAAACAGATATGATTGTAGAAGAAGTTTACTATGATATCAATGAGTTGGAGATAGTAGAGTTGCCTTATGAACCAGCGAATAAACTTATAGAAGCGATAGTTGAAGGTGAAGCAAATTTGCAGACGGTGGAAGCTCTTGATATGCCGAAGAAACGCTGCGAAGCACTTACGGATAAACAGAAGGTGGAATGGCTTGGTATAGCAGGTTGCAGTGTGCGGGAGGCTATTCAGAGATTTATAAGCAAGCTTGATTCCATCGGTGTTGTTTATCAGTATAGTGCTGATATGCTGGATGAATTTATGAAACTGGAGTCTGTGATGGCACAGATGAAGAGGAAGAAAAGATGCGAACAAATCCAAAGAGAATAAAGAAGCAGATAATTTGAACCCATAGCAAAACGGAGTCAAAATAATAGATTTTGCTTCTGTTTTGCTATGGAATATTATGTAAAAAATATGTAAAAAAATCTGGCAAAAATATTGAAATATAACGAATTATATCGTATAATAAAAATGTTTTTGTACAAATTAATTTGATAAAAAAAGAGGGAGAGAGAAGGGGTTATATCACGATTTGTATAAATGAAATATGGGCAAACTTATGGAAACATAAGGACGCAAAGCATGAAGTCTAAGTAATAAAATGTGCACATTTTATTATATTGATGGTTCGGTTGCAATGATTATCATTGCAGCTTTTTTTGTTTTAGAGATATTTTTAGGAAAGGGAAAGATTATGAAGAAAATTTGGACAAAGGCACTGGCATATGTGTTGGCAGTTACCATGTGTTTGAGTGCTGTTAATGTACCTGTATATGCACAGGGGAGTATGGTTACAGAGGTTTCAACGGAAGCGGAAACTATGAGCGAGGCTGTAACAGAAGAGGCAACAGTATCCGGTAACGATGCGGAGCCAACAACAGAGGAAGTTGTGAGTACAGAGGAAGCAACAACTGATGGAAATGATGGTAGCACATGGGATCAGGTGACTACAGAAAATGTTTTTGAAGGCGAAAATTACAAAGTTACATTTACCCTTACATCTAATTGGGATGCAGGATATAATGCAAATGTCAAGCTGGAGAATACCGGAGACAGTACAATTCAGAACTGGTATTTGGGATTTGATTACAATAATTCCATAACCAATATTTGGAATGCAGAAGTATCTTCAAATGAAGGTGACGAATACGTTGTTAAGAATGTTGGCTGGAATCAAGATATAGCTGCCGGTAACAGTATTGAATTCGGTTTATCCGGTGACCATGCGTTCAAAGGATTTCCAGAAAATTATGAATTGCTTGGAACAAGTACGGAAGTTGCAGAAGATGATTATACGATTCAGTATATGGTTGACGGTGATTGGGGAACTGGATTTTATGGTTCAATTTCTGTAACCAATAATACAGATACAGATCTGGAAGATTGGGTATTGGAGTTTGATTTTGACAGAGAAATTACTGAAATTTGGAATGGTGTTATTGAAAAACATGAGGGTAATCATTATGTAGTAAGAAATGCAGAATATAACAGTATCATCGCTCCGGGTGAGAATGTTTCAATTGGAATTAAGGGTTGTGAAGGCAAGTGGGGAGATGAGCCGATTAATTTTGTTTTGTATTCATACAGCAAAGCTGGTAATAATCAATCAATTGATTTAGAATTGGATACTGATAATGATGGTGTGCAGGATTACCTTGAAGACTATTTTGGTACAGATAAAAATAAAACTGATACAGATGGAGATGGTTTATCTGATTTTGTAGAATTATACTCACTTGTATTAGATCCCCTTAATATAGATACGGATGGTAATGGTGTAAACGATGCTGATGAAGATTTAGATGGAGATGGTCTTTCAAATATTTGTGAGTTTACCATTGGAACCAGTATAGTTATAGTTGATACTGATGAGGATGGACTGAATGATAATGTTGAATATAATGTACATGGAACTAATCCGTTATCCAAAGATACAGACGGAGATGGGGCATCTGATTCAAAGGAGATAGAATATGGAACTAATCCGTTAGTATATGAAGATAAATTCGAGGTGTCTTATAAAGCAGGTGGAGAGGATACAGTAGAAGCATCTGTCGACATTGTATTGGATGGTACACAGATAGATTCATTAGCAGTCGAAAAATTTGATGATGAGTTTCTTTTTCCTGTAAATATGCCAGGATATATCGGTGGAGCGTATGATTTTTCTGTAGATGGAACTTTTGATAAAGCGACAATTAAGTTTGAATTTAATGAGGAATTGCTCGAAGATGCTGATTTTGATCCTGTAATATACTATTTTAATGAAGAAAAGCAGTTGTTGGAAGAACTTGATACTACTGTAGTAGGAAATGTTGCGTCTACAGAAGTTACTCACTTTTCTAAATATATTTTGCTCAATAGAAAAGTATATCAGAATTCTTTTGAGTGGCAGGATGTATGGAATACAACTGGATTTTCAGGAGTAGAAGCTATACTTGTTATTGATGATTCGGGTAGTATGGTGTCAAATGACCGATATAATCAGAGATTAACCGTTGCTCAGAATTTGATTGATAATCTTCCGGAAAACAGTAAGGTTGGAGTTGTTAAATTTACAAGCTCCACCACTAAACTGACAACAAGTTTGACATCTGATAAGGAAACTGCAAAATCATATTTAACAACTAGTTATTTCCGTTCATCAGGCGGAACAAGTATGTATACTGCAATTAATAGTTCGTTTTCAATGTTTGAAGCTACTGATGATAATATTTTAAAAATGATGATAGTGTTGAGTGATGGAGCTACATCTTATACCTACCTTCATTCGTCTGTAGTTACTACAGCTAATAATAACGGCGTAAAAATATACACTGTAGGTTTAGGCAGTTCCAGCTCGAGTTATTTTACGCAATATTTAAAACCGTTAGCGAATAATACTGGTGGAGCATTTTATTTAGCATCAGATGCATCTCAATTAGAAGATATCTATAAGGATATTAATAAAAAGATAGATATTGAAACTGATAGTGATAATGATGGAATTGCAGATTATTATGAAGAAAATATGGTTATGTTTAATGGTGTAACCATAAAATTAGATAAGAATAATCCTGATAGTGATGGTGATGGATTACTTGATGGGGAAGAAGTGGCAGAATTAAACTATCAATATAATGCAGATAAAACACAGGTCATTGTGACAGGAAAATTATTATCAAATCCATTGGAGGAAGATACAGATGGAGATGGTATTTCTGATGAGGAAGAACTTGTCATAGGAACAGATCCTAAAGATGATGATACAGATAATGATGGATTGAAAGATGGTTTTGAATATACATACTGGTACGATCCATTAGAAAAGGATGTTGATGGAGATGGTCGTTCTGATTTGAAAGAATATCAGGATGGAACGGATCCATATATGTATAATAAGGATTGGTATGAGTATGCATGGGACTTTATATGCGGTTTCGTTGCAGGTGATTTTATTGCTGATACGGATAGTTTGCCGACCATAATGGGGCAAATTACAAGCAGCTTCATACCATTTGTAGATATTAGAGATGTAGTAGGTAATTGTGTAAATGGTGATTATGCATTTGCAGGTTTAAGTGCTTTGGGACTTGCACCGGTTGTAGGTGATGGTGCTAAAACAGCAGGAAAAATAGGTAAGTTTGTAGTAAAGAATATTGATGATATTCCAAAGATTGCAGGTTTGTTGGAATTTTTAAGCAAAAATTTTCCAGATGCTATAAAAGTATTAAACAAGAGTGATGATTTTGTTGATGCTGCGAAACAATTATCGAAGTTGGATAATATAAAACTTACAAAAAAGCAGGCAAAAGTAATAACAGAAGCATTTGAGAATGCAGGCTTATCGCATTATTTGATAAAAACAAGTAATAGTTTGGATTTAAAGGATACAGTAAATATTGGTTCTGAGGTATGGGAACAAGGTGCTATCAAGCGTGGTAATGATATAGATGAATTCCTTAATGGACATTTAGCTGGAACAGGCTTAGGTAAAAACTTTCCTGTAGCTGATAGGCTGTTAAAAGATGAAAGGATACTTGTAAGCACAAAGAGTTTGGATATAGCAACTCAGAGTTATCAAAATCCAAATACTCTTAAGAATATGCTCAATAAATATGGGGATTCGTTAAAAAATATTGAAAAGAATTATTTTGATGATGGTGTTTTGGAATGGGGTGGAACAACATTAAAGACTAGCCAGTATGATAAAAAAGCACTTGAAATAGTACTTCCAGATGTAATTATTTCGGAAGATGCTCTCAAAGTACTAAATGATTTTCAGACATCTATGGCAAAAGACGGCATAGAAGTTTGGTATCGTATTGTCAAATAGGAAAGGAGAGTTTTATGTTAGTTCATTCATATCCTTTACTTTTGTCACTTTATAAAGGCGAGGGACGTATATTAATTGTTCCGCTAATTGATCATGTTGCTGGTTATTCCATTGATGCGGAGTGGTATGAAAACATTTCTGATACAGACAATGCTAAAAATGTAGGGAATGGAGTACTTCGTGCAGTTGCCTATATTAGAAATAGTCCATTGTCTTCGTTGACACCTAAGGAAAGAGAAGACAATGCAGCGTGGAAGAAGAATACCCGATTTAAGAGTAAAGTTACATTTTGGAAGAATAACCACTATGTACGAATAAAAATAACGGAAGATAATCAATATATTATTCATTCAATGAAAAAATCTGAAAAACGTCAAGGTGCATACAATGAAATTATTAAAGAAGTTGTATTGCCTATTGAATCGAGTGCAGAAAAAATAGGAGAAGCGGTGATTGATGTTTTTGAGGCGTCTGAAAAGTTTTATGTGAACAGTAAAACACATAAGATAGAAAATAAAAAAGAGATTTTACTTTTAGACGGTAAAAAAATAATTATTGAATTGCCTTGGAATGATAAGTGGATGGATTATCAAGATGATGGAAGTGCGGAAGTTTATCAAAACTATAAATATCTTTCAAATGATGGAGAGGTATTAGCAGATATATTTTGGAGTCTTGCACCAGAGTTGGATTGTGAATTAAGTAGGGAAAATATTTTTACTTCTTGGCAAGATAATTATGGAAAAGCAATTTGTTTTGAATGTAAGCCGATGATAGATAGTGTCTATACAATGCGTGCGGAAATGAAAACGGTAGATTTGTATAAAGTATCGTATTATGTTCAGACGGCAGAGGATTTGTTGCTAGAATGTGGATTGCAGGTGCATACGAAAAATATGTCTGATAAGCAAACAGAACAATTTGTAAAGTTATTTGAAAAACTTATTAAAAATAGTAAATTCAAATAATTTAAGGTGTATTTTATCTTATACTATTCTTTTAAAACTTAATAAGAGATTTAACAAGGCGGACTATTATGGTCCGCCGATTTTCTTGGTAAGGCAAATTTACCTACATTTACTCTCATCCAGCCAAGCCTGAAATTCCTTAAGGGAAATCTGCCCATCTTCACACAACTTACGTTTCTCACGGGCTGTTTTGCTCCATTCGGTAAATTCCTTTTTGGAAATATACATAGTGCGTTTTCTGGAGTCCATCCGGCGGTATGCTTTTGTGTACGCCTGATGGATTTTGTCATTTTCGTGCTTTTTGGCAAAGGTGTTGATGGCACCGACTTCTTTGCAGGTTTTGCCACTGGTGGTATCAATACGCTCACAGTATTCGCTGTCAGACCTGCCGGAAGGAATGAAGAACCTGCCACAGTTTTTGCACTGCTTGTACAGTACATTTCCCTTGGCAAGGTACATAAATTCATAGAACACTTTTACCTTACGGAGCATGAGAATTCAAGTATTTTACTTATATTGAGTAGTTGGGGAAAGGAAGAATCGAAAGTCTTACACGAAATGTTGTTATTGAACTTATTAATCAGATTCGTGTATATGAAGATAAGAGGATTGAGATAATATTTCGATATTCTGATAAATATGTTGAGTTGGTGAGTCTCATTAAAAGTACAAGAAATAGTCAGGCTGATAAAGATAAACAGTCATTACAGGGGGTGTCATAATGGCAAGAAAAAGCAGAGTAGTAAATGCCATTGTTGATAAATCCTCTATTAACAATGGCGTATATAAAAAACAAAAAGGCTGATCAAGAGACTGGTATCCCGATGGTAAAAAATCAGGCTGGAACACAAGCATGATAGCAAAAATTAATCGGGATGAAAGATATGCAGGACATATGGTCTACCATAAGAAAGTGTATGAAGCATTTGATTCAAAACATCAGATAGATGTTGATAAGTCTGAATGGATAGTGGTAAGGAATATGCATGAAGGAATTGTAACACAGGAAGAATTTGATATGGCAAATGCCAATATGCAGAAATCCTCCAGAGGGAAGCGGGGTAATCCGGCAAATAAGAAAAAAATTTTTTTGTCCCATGCTTGACATGAGCTGAAGGTAATGGAAGGACTCAGAGAATATACATTGAGCAGTTATGCTTGAACAATGGTAGATTTGAAATTGATTTTACCGATGTTTCAAAAGAAGAGATGATAGCCGCCAGTGTCAGATCGGCAAATGCCAGCAACGATATGTTGGAAGAACTGATTAGTAGTTGTCTTGTTGAAAAATAGTTTTAGAGAAGAATGTTCTGCTTTGAGTGTAAAAATTGATTTATGAATTGACGATGAGTTAACAACAGACTAACAATGATATACATACGTATGTACTGGCATACACGAGTAGAATTGTTTTGCATCAGTTATTCCGGGGATGCAGCATGAAATATTTAAGGATTCATGATATGTATAAAAGTGATTGAAGTAAAGATGTAGTATGAGACTTTTTATGATTATTGGTTTATATGTGGGCTACAAGGGTGCAACCATTGCCCAGTTAGTGGCGGTTTGGCTGAAAAAAGAGAATACAAAGACCTGCCCGGAAGAAACCTCGTAAAGTATCGCAAAATATCGTATCACAGTGGTATAAAGTGGTAAGAAAATAAGAGACGGCAAATCGTCAACAAGTTGTTGGCAATTTGCCGCCTTTAGTTGTATGTTGGAGTTATTCCACTTTTATGCTGTGGTCTATACCTCTGCCTCAGCCATGATAATCTCAGCAGCATCAAGTATGAGCTGTGAAGCTATCATGTGAAGCATATCAGGCTTCCCTTGATAGGATTGCCTAATAAAATGTCCATGTTTGTCCTCATTTCTTCTGTTTTAGTGTAATGTAACAGTAGTATAACCCATAATGGGGAGTTATGCCACAGTTGTTTTTTATTGGAAAAAGCTTATAAAATGTTATTTCATGCCCCATTTTGTAAAAAAAGTAAATTTTTAATGATAAACAAATGAGGGTGTGATATAATAATGTGGATAATCCAATATTATCCGTCAAATAATATATGAAAAACATTTAAAATTACAAGGAAACTAAAGAATGATTACACTATCAGAATTTAAAAAAGCTTATTCGAAAGCAATCCAAGAAGGATATGCTGCAATATTTGCAGGTGCAGGATTATCTAAAGCATCTGGATTTGTAAATTGGAAAGAACTACTAAATGATTTGGCACAAGAAATTCAGTTGGATGTAGAAAAAGAACCAGATTTAGTGGAAGTAGCACAATATTATTGTAATGAAAAAAGAAGTAGAAATGAAATAAATGAAAAGATTTTAAATCGGTTTGTAACAGAATCGCAAGAAAGCGAAAGTATACGCATATTAGCGGATTTACCAATTCGAGTATTTTGGACTACCAATTATGACCACCTACTTGAAGATACATTAAAAAAATACGGAAAACGTATTGATATTAAAATGACCATTGAAAGTTTAGCAACTAACTTGTCAGGAAATGATGCAGTTGTATATAAAATGCATGGTGATTATTTAGACCCTTCATCATGTGTGATATTAAAAGATGACTATGAAATCTATAATGATAAAAGACAATTATTCACAACAACATTGCAAGGAGATTTGGTGTCAAAAACTTTTTTATTTATAGGTTTTAGCTTTGAAGATCCAAATTTAAAATATATACTAAGCAGAATAAGAATCTTATTGGATAAAAATCGCAGAACCCATTATTTATTTTTAAAAAAAATACAAAAAAACGATTATAAGAAAAGATCCAAAAACTATTATTATGATTTAAATAAACAGGAATTACAAATACATGATTTAAAACGTTATGGTATTGAAACAGTTCTTATTGATAGTTATGATCAAATTCCTGCTATTTTAAAGGAAATAAAAACAGCATCAAAATGTAAAAATATATTTATATCTGGAGCTGCTCATGAATATGGAAAAGATTGGGAAACAACAGCACCACTATTTATTAAAAAGTTAGTTAGTAGTTTATGTCAAAAAGATTACAGAATAATCACAGGTCATGCAAGAGGTATTGGAAGTTACGTGATTAGTTCTGTAATTGAGGAATGCCAATCAAATATTGGAAAACTTGAAAAACATTTGATGATTAAGGCTTTTCCTTATGAAGATAAAAATAGACCTGATTATATACAATTAAAAAGGGAGTATCGAGAGGGAATTTATAAATACGCAGGCATAGCAATTTTTATGTTTGGAAATAAAGAGTCAGATGCTGGAACTATTTTGGCAGATGGTGTATATGAAGAATATAAAATTGCATTAGAATCTGGAGCTTACATAATTCCTATAGGATCTACTGGTTATATGGCAAAGAAAATATGGGATGAAGTAAGTTTACATATTAACGATTTTCCATATTTAAAAGAGGCGGAGGATATTTTACAAAATTGTACGAATCCTAATAAAGTAATCGACGCAGTTTTATCTGTAGTTAATATAATTCAAACTAAATATTAAAAAGCTATTATACAATAGTTTGTATAAGCAGATCTAGTTGTGTTAATGATGCAACTATAGCATTATACATACCTATATAAATATTATAATCTGGTATGAAATTCACATTAAAGCAATAATCTCTAAGAATATTGCTAAATAGAAACATCCGAGTAATAACATTATTAGGAATAGAGTATGTTTTTGATATAGCATATATTATTCCACCAATATTACATAAATCAATAGTTGCTAATCGTAAATTGGAAGAATTATATTTAGAAAAATATATTAGTGATGATAAAGTTTCTTTACAAGGAAAATCGTATTTTGTAATACTTTCAAAAGTTTTTTCAATTGAATTCTTATTAGTATTGTTATCTTTAAAAAGGCGACTTATAATTCTACAAAAGATACTCATATGAACATTTAAGTCAAAAGGCTCAGTATGCATTTTTTCAAATGCGATTCCATCTAACCACGGAATTTCGTTATACACAATTGCTTTTTCTAAATCTACAAAGATAGGAATGATTCTCATATTATTTTTTTTATTAAAGAGTTCTAGTTCCTTCATTGGCCAAGTGCGTTTTAAGAAACTTTGGTCAATTACTGCAATACAAAATTTGGAACGTGTGATAGCATCTTGGATTTCAGAATAAATATGGTTACCCACTAATATTTCTTTACGATCTATCCATACATCAATGCCAATACTTTTCAAGCATTGAGCTAGAGGAATGACTATTAATTGCTTGGTTTCTTTACTATGAGAAATAAAAAAGTCAAAATTTTCTTTTGTATTATTCATAAATATTATCTCCATATATTGATTATATGTAGCTTCTTCTGTATCTGTTTTTGACGGATAATATTGGATTATCTATTATTTATTAAAGTGGGCAATCCATAAGATTACTGGATTGCCCATAAAACTTATATGTGAAAATCTTTCCGGGGGTGCTTTGTAACAAGGATATCTCTTTGCTTAGATACTGTAACATGTGTATAAATTTCTGTAATATTAATGGAACTATGTCCCAGCATTTCCTGAATATAACGAATATCAACGTCAGCTTCTAAAAGGCTTGTTGCAAATGTGTGACGGAACATATGAGGCGTTATGTGCTGATCTATAGAGGCTAGAGAGGTATACTTGTTAATCATTCTGCGTACGGACTGATCGGACAGTGCTTTTCCAGATTGATTTATGAAAAAGTTATTGCAGGCTTGCCGTTCTGTGTCAAAGGCATCGTTATATTCTGTTAAAATATTAATCACTGCTTCATTGCCAATTTGGATACGCCGTTCCTTGTCTCCTTTTCCATAGATAAGAATTGTTCCATCGTACAAATTCACATCATTAATTTTTAAAGAACAAAGTTCTGATATTCTCATGCCGGTTGCAAATAATAGTTCCGCAACAGCGGCATCTCTAAGAGCATTCCTTTTCTGGTAAGAAGTCTTGGCATTTTTCCGTTGCTTGTATATTGTAGACAAAAATGTTTCAACCGTATGTAGAGGGATGGTCTTAGGCAGTATTACGGGTTCACGAAAATGTATCAGTATTTTATTGAATGGATTATGGTCAAGGATATCCTTGTATTCCAGGTAATGGAATAAGGCTTTTACCGATGCTATTTTGCGTTTTACAGTTTTGGGTTTATATTGTTCATGCAACCGGACGATATACTGTTCTAGTATTTTGGGAGTAATCTCTGTAATATTGATGATGGAAATTTGTTCAGAAAACTGCCGCAGATCGATTCGATATGCTTTCAGTGTTTTCTCATCAAGACATTTTTGCGAATTGCAGTATTCCAAATAATTGTTAATGACTGTTTCTAAAGTATCCATAGTTCAGATCTCCTTTGTTTTATGTTATTTCAGAAATATATCGTACATTGATTTTGGCTTCTCTGCTACAGCGTGATATTTATTTCACAGAATAAGAAAAAAGTCTATGTTGTATTCATTAGTTATGTGTGGGGATGAATATGGTTTTCAAACAACCAGTATGATTTTTGCCGATTTTTGACACCGTTTTGCCGTTTTCCGTAAAAATAGGTCATTTTCTGTAAAGGTTCTTGAAAGTAAGAAGATGTTTGGTAACATTAAATAATATGCTTGTTAAAAGTAGGAATATATCCGTAAAAAAATACTAATGATGGTGAGCGGATTAAGGCAATCAGGCTCCGTAATGGGATGACACAAAGCAGGTTGGCGGAGAAACTGGACTATACCAGTGAACGTCAGTTGCAGAGGATTGAGAGTGGGGAAACTTCCTGCTCTGTGGATAAGCTGATGGAACTGGCACAGATACTCGGAGTGAGTACGGATTATCTGTTGTTTGGATATTAGAGTGCTTGTAGAGATGACATGGAAAAGTATATGTCAGGGAAATCAGACAGGGAGAAAGAGTATGTATACAGGGTGCTGGATGCGGCGGTATCAAATTTGGGTGTGTTGTTGAATGGGGAGTGCCGAAATGCTGACGAAATCTCCTTATTATTCAATCAGTTCACCATATCACTTTTATTTTGTGTTATACTGTTTATAGATTTTTATGGATTACTTAGTTGGGAGTATGTCATATATTTCATTTTGCGTTACTAACTTCTTATTGGAAAAATAGTTAAAATATGTAGGAAGTAATAAGATACTACAGAATGGAGAGAAAAATTATGATACGAGAAATTGAGAATAGAAGAAGTATAAGAAAATATAAGCCGGATAAGATCGAAAGGAAATTAATTGAAGAGATTATATACAGTGCTTCTTTAGCACCATCTGCAAAAAACAGGCAGCCTTGGAAATTTATTGTATATCAGGGTGAAGAAAAAGATAAATTGGTTGATGTCATGCGTCAGGGTATCAATTCAGAAAAAACAACCCATGAACTAATGCCTGAATGGGCATTTGCCATACCGG
>OLVZ01000069.1_pt1 | contig 99562 bp, 113 predicted proteins | sample 1673341 | NCBI WGS metagenome assembly OLVZ01 (sample SAMEA3178944, study PRJEB25190) | human gut metagenome | biome: human gut; feature: human-associated habitat; material: faeces | place: Austria | collected 2013 | reverse complement strand
TGGGACCCCCTGATTAACAGTCAGGTGCTCTAACCAACTGAGCTATTGAGGAATAGGAGCAGTTTCTTTAATCTCTAACTGCTAAAAAGAGAATCCTAGCCAGAGATCATAATGATCTCTATATATGCTGGGATAAAAATCCAAACCAAAAACCAATAAACGAACCAACAACTCCACAGTAAATATCTGCCAATTCAAATGTCCCCTTCTTTAGCCATTTATCCCATATAAAGTCCTTAGCTAAAGTAGCTAAAACTCCAAGAGTAAATCCGACCCAAGCTGGCAGAAATAAGCTAATCGTAGTAACAATAGTAAAACCTACTATTAAGTGCATCCATTTATCTAATGCCATATCAATTTATTAATTTAATACTCTCCAAGAGAATCAAACTTCCATAAGAAGTTTTGAAAGATTCCTACATTCTTCATTATACTAAGTAGCAGTTGAGGCAGTAGGACTCGAACCTACAATGACAGAACCAAAATCTGCAGTGTTACCATTACACCATGCCTCAATAAAACAGGGTCTACTTCCCTGTTTTGGCTGTAGTAGTTTTCTTTTTAGCTGCTGATACAGCCTTAGAAACTTCACTTGTAGTAAGGCTTGAGAACCAATCTTTAATACTATTAATTACCTCCGTAGGATCTACCATGTTTACTACAGTTTCTACTTTATCTTTAAGCAAATATCCTGCAATTAAGCCTCCTGCTAAAGATATAAGACAGGAAAGAGTTACCCAGAAGGGGAATAACTTAATAAGTGCTAAAGCTCCTACTACCACTACAGCTATTATAGCTGCTGAAATCCATTTCTTTGTTGTCATACTAATTATCTTTAATCAATTAATTTTAATTCCTTTTTAAGGATGTTGCAAAGATAAATAAAAAATTCCTATTTACCAAATAAAATAGGAATTTTTTTTACTAGTGTAGTCTTAAATGCTGTATAATACTATAGCTACTATACTGGCTATAGCTGATAATGTATTAATTATCTTAAGTGCCATAATATTGGTTCTTACTTCTTTTACCTCTTGACTGCATGTATAATCCTCTATTTGAAATTTAAGCCCTCTTAATAGAGGTATGGCAGTGCTGAGATTTAGAATAACCATTATAAACAATAATATTGTTAATCCTACTTCCATATCTTACTTCCTCAAATATTGTATCCAATTAAATCTTTTCCTATCATGAAGATAGTGCAAATTGTTTTCATTTGCATAGGCCTCTCTTTCAAAGGAGATTGATCTATAAGCACTGCTTGGCTCTAAAAGCAGCCTTATTAGCCACTCAAAAAAATACCATATATAAAAACCTATATATAATAACTCTTTCATCTGTACAGTATGAATAGCTTCATGATTAATATCTTCCTCTAGAATTTTAGGTTTTGTCCCATCAGAATTTATTCGTACAAAGAGTATTCCAAATAGGTTTATTATTTTGTATCCCTTTATAGGTAGTATTTTATTATAAATAATCTTCATATCATTTTCTTAATATTAAGTTCTATTAAAGATTTAGCTACCCATTCTACAAGAGGCTCATCAATATAACAACTATTATATTGACCTTCATGGAATATCATATGTACTAATTCATGCTTTAAAGTTTCCTCTATATGTTCCTTACTATAGGGTTTCCCCGTATCGTCAAGAAGAGCTATTAATATCTCTTTTTGAGCAGGTTTGGTTATTCCAAATATAACCCCCTCATCAGACGTATCAATACTCTTTATAGGATCCTTTACATATTTGATAGTCCATGTGGAATTAAAGAATTTAAATCTCTTGTTTTTATATTCCATAGCTTATTTACTTCTAATATTTATAGGATACTTATATTTTATTAATGATATTCCTCTCCTAGGTTGGATATTTTCTGCATAGTAATCTTTATATCTTTCATTTAAAGATACTAGTATAGAGTGCTTGTTCTTAATAATGTTAAGAACATCTTCATCTTTATGATCTTTAGAATACCTTTCTCTATATCTTCTTTTTTCCATATCCTACTAATTTAGGTATAATCCTCCTAATTCTATTAGATTAATCATTAACACTCTTTAATCAAATAATTTATATATAATTATTTAGTATAAAAAGGGACCCTAGGGGTTCTCTTTTTCATCCCCCAGGATTGAGATTATGGCTCTCAATATATTTAGTCCATCCCCCGTTTATATATTATTAGTCTACCCCTATTATCACTCTTAGAATATTATATTCTAAAAGCCTCTGATTTACCGTACCAGAGGTGGATACCCCTTATTCTCTCCACTTGGCTCAGAGCAGTTCAGTCCTAAATATACCCTCCTACCTTAAAGGTACTAATGTTAACATAATATACTTGTTATGTCCCATTGGGACAAAGATACGTAAAATATTTTTAATTTCCAAATCTACAATAAAATTATTTTTTTTTTTTTAATTTTATAAAAATAGGTTATATCTGCATGAGAGGGTTATACATCAACCAGACCTCCCCTATCTCTTGGCCCGTGGGGATTATCCCCCTATAGGGTTTAAATTAATCCATTTTCTTTTATTAACCATCAAACAATCAATTTATCATGGAAAGGACACTTAAATTCCTCAAAACCTACACTATCGAGCAGTTCAAAGCTCTTACCAAAGTAGATAGGCTCGATGTTAAGAAGAATCCGAAGAATGGAAATCTCTTCTTCACGTTTGGTGCTGACACAGGTGCTGTTGCATCGGCCGGGATACCTAAGCATCCTATGGTATCCTATGTAGAAGGAGAAAAAACTGAGAGAAATCCTACAGGCCTTTTCTATCTTCTTCATGAAGAGGGTAATGGTGCTCCTACAATTGCATCTTTCTAATCTCAATAAGGAGAGTCTTTATGGCTCTCCTTATTTATTCTTTATTGTTTCTTTTAGGGCTAATACATAATATTTCTTATTCAACCTTCCTAACCTTCAAAACTCTTTAAACTATTTAACCTTTTAACCTATTCAAATAGGTCAGAAAGAGGATTGAAATAGATAACTATTCCTTTAATAAATAAGGATATCTGCTGCTAATTATCTATTTACTTTCCTCTTCCTGACCATTAATAAATAAGTCTAATATTATGTATTTGCCCTAATTAAAATGAGAATTGATTAATATTTGCTCTGATTAATATTAGCTATAAATTAATACTTTAAGTATAATATAATGTTTACAGGTTAATAATACCACCTGTAGTTAGTTTTAAAGGTATTATCTATTATTTAATACAAAAAGATGAGATAACTAAATAATAGTATTGGTCTCATTGTAAATACTACTTACATCCAAGATACTATGTATAATTCTAGACAATTTGTATAGTATTTTTCCCCTATCAAAATAGAGTGGTTTGTAGTATAAACCACTTTATACTAATCTTATTATATATAACTGGATATACTGTCTTCAATTTTAACTTATTTCTCCAAAAAGACAGACAAAACAGAAAATGAAACGTAAATATCATAGAGAAAATTGCAAAAACTGTATAAGAATGACTCTCATAGACCAACTTGGAAGGAAAATTATCCTCTCAGGTATACATGCATTTGAATGGGAAGTCTCTATTTTGCATAATAATAATTTAACAACAGTTAAATTTGCAAACAGAATTGAAGCAACTAAGGAATTCAACAAATATAAGATAAAGAAAAGATGAAAAATTTAGCATCTTGGGTAGGGGTAATCATTACCACACCATTCATTGCTTTAGAAGCAGTGATAAAGATCATATTACTATGCCTGTATTTTCTGACAGTCTTGATCTTAGCTATCATATATCCTCTAATCAAAGTATACTCTTTTGATTGGCTTAAAAAATGGTGGATATATGTCACTAAATGGAAGAATGGGTTTTACACAGCAAAAATAATAGGTTTGTGGTTATAACTGTATAACCCATCAATATATGACTCTTTGAGTTAATGTTTTAATTTGTTTCATATTGTTTAAAGACTTAAGGAGAATTATCTGTGAAGACCATTCTCCTTTTAAATTAAATCATGTGGATAGCAAGAGATAAAAATGGAACTTTAGCCCTCTATAATGTTAAACCAGTCAAAGAAGAAGAATAAAATGGAAATAAAAATTCAAATACCAGATAGTTGTGAACTTATCAAGGATGAGAATACATATATTGTAAAGGAGAAGAAACCAGGTCCTCCAAGAAGTTGGGATGAATTCTGTAAGAAATTTCCTGTACAAATTGGAGAAGCATTTATTGAGAGCTTCTCTCTTATACATATATGGGACCATGAAGATGCTCGTAAAAGAGTGGACAGTATTGATAGAAACCTCTGTACCTCTAGAGAGGAAGCAGAAGCATTTCTTGCACTTATGCAACTTAGACAACTTAGAAAAGTATGGGTGGGAAGCTGGGAACAGCCTGATCATAGTACTATGATATCTGCTATAATTCACCAGATCAGTGATGGGAGAGTTGTAATAATGACTGGCAATTTCTGGAATAGTCTGGCACTCTCATTTCCTACTAGAAAAATGGCAGTTGATTTCTTTGAATGCTTCAGAGATTTATGTGAAACTGCTAAAACACTATTATGAATTTATGAATGAAGATAATAATTCCTGTTTTGATGAAGAAATCATAGAAATAGTTTTACAACTGCAGGAACCTCTACCCATTAAGACTACAGATTTCATTCCAGAGCCATTTATACCTACTCTATAGCCTGGAAATATAATATAGAAAGGGCTCCTTAGTTCAAAGGATAGAACAAAGGTCTTCTAAACCTTAAATTCCAGTTCGAGTCTGGAAGGAGTCACTAAATTAATATTATTACTAAAATGAAATTACCGGAATTCAAGGAAAAGATGCATGACTTAGGATATGTGTCGAAAATAATTAATATAAACCCTGACTATGATTTAGTTTTTGTAAAAGTAATAGAAGAGGGTGAAGATTATAAAATCTTCCATTATGTAACAATAGATGATTGTATAATGTCAGGCCCCAATGATCATATCGGAGGCTTTGTTCTAGAGTTAATAAAGAGATATGAAAATGGTCAGGAGAGAGAACCTGAAAGCTGGTATGTCAACATAGAGAGGTTTATCCAAGAGCCTGATATTATTGAGAAGCATCAAAAACGCAGAAACTTTGAATAATAAATAATTAAGTGAGGAGAATTGGCAGAATGGTTCAATGCACTTGTCTTGAAAACAAGCATACCTTAATTGGTATTGGAGGTTCGAGTCCTTCATTCTCCGCAATTAATCTAATATTATAATCATGAAGAATCTTATCAACCAGCTTCCTGACTGTATTGAAGAGGAGTATAATCAATCTCTTAAGAGAAAGAAGCCTAGCAGACCAAGTTTTACAGAGGATGAAAAGCTCTTATATTCTAAGAAGAAAAGAGATAGAATCAATAAGAAGATGAAACATGAGAAGAATATCGTTTGATACATATGATAGTTATGAAACCTCTTATAGTCCAGAATTATTAATTACTACTTTCACTGGTATAAAATCACTAAAGCGCCAAAAGTTAATACTGGAAGAGGAATTAACTCCATGTACTATCTTATCAGGTAGATATATATTAGACAAGGAAAGTTATAAGGAAGAGACAGTATATTTTGTCAATGGAAATCCCAATTGTATGGTAGGTACTTCAGGACAAATGATCATAGGAATAAATCCTAATTATCTTAAGGAACTGCATATCTGTGGTACAATAGAGTTAAAAAGATTTGCTGAAATAAGACATAAGTATGATATGTTCCTCTCTACCAAATATCCTTATATTGGGAGCTTGAAATAATCCTGTTAAAGAATTATGATTATGACTTTTGTGGAAGAACTTAGTAAATATATATATGATAATAAAAGATATATCTCTGATATAGAATATATAGAAATGACTGTAAGATGCCCTGCAGGAGATAATGATAATGCAAAAAGATTCACAGGTAGAGGAGACTTGGAGGCTTTAGAAGAGTTCATAGTAGAAAATCCTCCGGAAAAAGGAGATGCATATTTTGTAGCAAGCCTCAACAATGAGGAGTACATAGAGTGCTGGATTGATGAGAATGGGAAAGACTGGAATTATTATGAATTATGATAAATGCTAAGGAAGAATTACTGGAAGCTCTTCAAAGAAGCGGAAAATCTATTGAAGATATTGAATTTGCAGGGATACGTCATAGCTGCAATATAAATGATTTTAGTTGTGTTACAGAAAGCACTGATCTCCTATTAAAATCTTTAGACTTCCTTTATGATAATGATTATGGAGTTCAGTATATTTATGGATACATACTATTCAGAGATGGTTCATGGCTAGAGAGAAGAGAATATGATGGAGCAGAGTGGTGGAAATTTATGATACCTCCTACGAAAGAAAATGTTGAGAATTATATAAATACTTTGTACATATAGGGAGCATAGGACCTCTTAAGGGTAACTAATATGTTAAGTAACTCATTACTTAAAGAGCATCCCCGTTGCATATTAGGACAGACGTTAGTTGACAGTGCAGACTGGTCCTATCTCTCTTATTTAACTAAAAAGTTATGATAGTACAAGATTTAATTAACATCTTAAATGGCCTTGAATCTAAGGAAATAGCAATAGAAGGCCCCAATGGTGAGGCAAAAGATATAGATAGTATATCTTATGGGCTGGATATGAGTGGCAGAATATGCACTATTATCTTAGTACCAGACAAAGATTGACATAGCTGGCCTCATGGTGGAACTGGTAGACACAAGGGACTTTGAATTTAAACAGATGGATTATGGTTTATGAAAATTGTAGATTTTATGGACCATATTTAAATAAGAAGGATAATAGATTGAGATGTATTGTAGTATTTCCTGATAGAGTAAAACGAACCATATCTTATCCTAAATATTTAATGGAGGTCCATTTGGATAGATATTTAGAAGAAGATGAAACTATTGACCATATTGATGGAAATCCCTTAAATAATGAAATAAGTAATTTACAAATTTTACCAAGAAAACTACACTCATATCTTGATACTAAAAGATACAGAGATGTAATAGTTACTTGTCGAATGTGTAAAAAACCTTTTCTTTTAAAGGGAACTAAATTACATGATTGTAACAGAAGTGACCGCAATCGAAGTGGTTATTTTTGTTCCAAACAATGTGTAGGTCGATATGGGAGGTTGATTCAGCTTGGTTTAATAAAACCTACTACTGTGGATAGAGTAGTACCTAGTATCTATAAGGTAAAGAGTGCTCAGGAGGAAACTTCTGAAGTAGAAGTGGGCTAAAACGGTGAATGTGTCAGCCTTATAAATGACAAGAACGCCGTGCTAAATTGAGTGAGACTCATAAATGTGTAGAGACTATATACCCACAACCTAAGTCGAAAGATATGGTTATAACATAGTCCAAGTAGTAATTTATTACTATATGAAAATCCCTCGATCTAAATAGATCATGTCGGTTCAAATCCGACTGGGGCTACAAAAATATTATTTCATTATGGAAACAAGGAATATAGCTATTACTATCAAAAAAGCTAAAGAATGGTATTATAGTAGTAATCAATCACTAAAAGAAGTAGCTTTACAAGCTTTCTCAAAGGAGGAGCTTGAAGCTATACACTTCTCCAAGATTACCTGTTTTGAAGATGTTTGCTCTGTTTTAGGGCTGAATTACACTAAAGAGATTAACACTTACAATAAAATAGCAACTGTATCTAAAGCATCAGCTGCATCCTACAAGCTAAACCTGACTAGAAAGGCTCTTAACTTGGGCCAAGAGATGAGTTTATTAGAGGGTAAGATATGGTGTCCTTATACTCTTTTCGTAGCTGAGGGGAATAGCTATAATAGGAGCTGTTGGGGGAAAGAAGTAGCTAAGTTTAAGTATAATGGAGATATTTATCGTATTTTTCTTAGCGTTGAGTCTGGTAGTACTGAAGGCTTGAGCAGCTTCGATTCTTACTCTGGTGCAAGTTTCTCTCATGCTTCGGACGGATTCCTAGGATGTGCAACTAAAGAGATTACCCAACACTTTGGAACATACTTTGTCAGAGAAATCTTTGAAGCTAAGTATGGAGATCTAATTGATTACACCTGGATATGATAATTTTAAAATATATCCCCATTATGATTAACAGTAATGTAAAAGATGAGTTAATTGACTTTGGTAGTGCAAACAGTAACTACCGGAGAACTTTCTTTATTTGACTCCAGAATAAACAAATAAATGTGGGTGCTATTAAGACTGGGACCTTAATATTCTTTATCCCTATTAATTAGACTGCTTATTACTTAGTACTGGGTAATATAGATTGGTGCAATTCCAATATAGGGGACAAATACCATTTATAAAGAAAAAATCATGTGTACTATAGCTTATATAAAGAATAGACCTAGAAGAGTTAAGCAGGATATTATTACCTATAAAGAGGTAGCCGTAATAAGTGATTACATCATAATATCTAAGTGTAGGGGTTTCAACTACACATTAGGTGAGCTCTACAAGACTAATATAGTAGCAGATATACGATCAGTAGATACAATATCAAGGCATACTGACATAGAAGAGTACTTTATAGTGAGAAAAAGAGTCGGGCTATCAGCCCCTGTCTTAAATATTAGTGAAGGATTTCATAGCTTCTCATCCCTTGAAAGAGCAAAGAAATCCGGACCATTAATAGGTGCAATAGTTGAATGCTTAATTCCCGCAGGAAGTAAAATAGTAACAGGAATAGATAAAGGATTAATTGTATCAGATCAGATTATTATAACTGATGTAATTGCCCGTATATAGAGGATGGATGCGTGAATATGATGTATACATAACTTACACTTTTATATTAAACCCATAATAGCATTGGGGGTGAAACCTTGTTGGGCATGGGCAAGGTGAATCTTGATTTTAATAAGTTTATATTTGTGTAAGATGAATCGTTTGGAGATTAATAGATTGAGTCGTAAGCTCCCATTACTATCTATTCAGTAATGTAAAAAGAATATGGAATAGGCTTTGTCAGAGATGCAAAGGGAAAAATCTCCAAGTTTATAGGAATAGTCATCCTATAAATGATTGCTAATATACCAGCAAGCCCTATAGAAAGCATAAAATAGGGAGGGTATAAGGACTTGAGCCAAGGCCAAAAACTTATATAACACGATTGATATTTTTCTCGAATTCATGAGTGTTATATATGCAGGGGTACAGCAAGAATCTTCTTGATTGAAACTGCTTTACTTACAGATTCTATGGTCTGTGTTCAAGAAGAATAATTAGAGAAATGCCATATAATTTAGTATTGTTTTGGAATGCTGTAACCAAGGGCATGGTAACATAGTACAGCATTATTTTTTAAATAAATAGTTTTATAATTTAACATCATAGAAAGACTTTTCTTATTACCATATTTTAAGATTAGATGAACAACACAGTAAAAGTCTCCCTGACTATTCAATTAGAGGGGAGCACTCTTATACGTAAGAGTGAGCCTGAAGTAATCGGCTTTCAGATGAGAAAAAAAAGTAAAAGTGGGTATCAATATGTAAAGGGAGAGACCATACATTATCCTCTATGTACTAAACCTGCTATGAAACATATCAATCTCTCTCCAGAGGCATACAAGTATATGACCTCTGGAGAAACTCCCTATTGGTCAAATTCCAAGAAATGGGGAGGACTTACTTCTAAGCAGCGCTTAGAAGCTCATCTGCAAAGGATATGTGAAAGCTGCAATGGGAAAAGCTTTTCCTATACGATTTTTCAGGACTAAATACTAAACTAATCTAGAATCCGGGGTAAGAACTAATAAGTTCTTACCCTTTTTTTTACTAATATCGTAATATGAATCTTAAATATTATTCAGAGCCCATTAGCTGTATATACCCCACTTCATTATTTTTTACTTGTAATCAGAGATACATTTACAGCCAATCTTAGAGAGATTTAATTATATAGGATGTAATAAATGATTATAGATACTATATCAGAGACTATTATGACTAAAGAAGAATTACAGACTCTTCCTATACAACTCATAGAGCAACACCCCAGGATCATACTACAATGGGCTACAGGAACAGGTAAATCAAAAGCTGCTATTGATATAGCCAATTATTTAATAGAAAGGAATGGCCATTTGAAGGTTCTGTTAGTTGTAGCTGAAATAAATCATAAGTCAAACTGGGAAAGAGAGTTCAAGAAATGGAAGTTAAAAGAATGTGACATCACGATGGAGTGCTATGCTTCATTAAGAAAATATAAAGATAGCAGTTGGGATCTAATTATCTTTGATGAAGGTCATCACTTAGGCTCTGATTTAAGAATGAATTTACTTACAGAGATTTTCTCAAGGCATATAATAGTCTTATCAGCTACTCTTCCAGACCAGGTTATATACTCTCTTAACCAGATATTCGGAGATTTTAAAATATCAAAGGTTACTTTAGGAGAAGCCATAAAAGGAGGTCTCTTGCCAAAGCCCAGGATATATTTAATTCCACTCATCTTAGATAATACACATCAAGAGTACTCAGTTACAGAAGAGTGGGGAAACAAAGGAAAAAAAACTATACGAAAGTGCAGTTTTTATGAGAGATGGAAGTTTTTAAAACATAAGGAACAATATCCTGATACCTCCTTAGTAATATCCTGCACAGCAAAGCAAAAATATGACTATTTGACAAATAAGTGTGAATATTGGAAGAGCAGGTATCTTACTTCTAGAATAGAATTTATGAAGACAAAGTGGCTACAATGTGGTTTGCAGAGAAAGAGGTTTCTCGGAGACCTTAAAACTATAGTGGCCGCAAATCTTCTCAATAGAATCAAAGATAAAAGATTAATATGTTTCTGCTCTAGTATTGATCAAGCAAGGATATTAGGAGGGAGAAATGCTGTTCATTCAGAGGAAAGCAGATCTTTACAAATAATTGAGAAATTTAATAGAAAAGAGATTAGCAGCTTATTTGCTGTTGGATTATTACAGGAAGGGCAGAATTTAGTAGATATTCAAGTGGGAGTTATTATTCAGCTTGATGGAAAAGAGAGAGCTTTCATACAGAAATTTGGTAGAAGTTTAAGAGCTGAAGATCCTATACAGTTTATTCTATATTATGAAAATACAAGAGATGAGGAGTATCTTAAGAAGGCTCTCGATGGGATTGATGAAACTTATATAATAAAAGTAGAAAGATTAGAGGATTTAGAAATATGACAATAAGACTTAATAAGGAGTCTGCTGCTAAGCATGGTATAACCCTAGATGAGGCCTTATATATGATAATAGTTCATAATAAGATTAATCTAGAGCTAGCTAAAGAAAGCCTGATACAGAAAGGACTGTTGACAGCAGACAGAGATGAGGCATTTCAACAGATTGGATGGAGATTAACAAATAAAGGTACTGAAGTATTGGATTCCACTATTATTGACTCTGATGAACCAAAGAATTCTGGAGATGATTTCCTACTTGAGATAGCCACTAAATTAAAGGAAATATTTCCTAAAGGTAAAAAGGAGGGGACTAATTATTATTGGGCTGAAGGAACAGCTCTGATAGTAAGAAGATTAAAATTGTTCCTGAAGAAATATGAAGAATATATAAGAAATGAATTCAAGGAGGAGTTTTCTAAACTTAACAAAGAAGAATTTAATAAATTTTTGGGAAATAAAATACTCCATGCTGCCTCTAAATACGTAGATAGCTTTAATGGGAGTTATAGATATATGAAGCTCTTGAAGTATTTTATATTAAAAGAAAAGATAGGGGCTGCCGGAGAAGTAGAAGGGGAATCTGAATTAATGAACTATATTGAGAATTATGGTCAGGAAGAGAATTTGAGAAATGATTGGACATCCACATTACTATGAAATTTGATGAAATAATAAGAGACTTAAAAAATAGAAGGGAAAGAGTAATCAAAGGAGAGTGGAATTGTCTTCCTCTATCATTTCCTAGATATAGAAATATCCTACCAGGAACTGAACAGGGAAAATATATCATACTTTCAGCTAACCAAAAGGTAAAATCTTAATAACTTTCTTAATCTATTGTATATTTCAATCATTTGCTTTATATTTGCAGTTACAAATTAAGGCATATGGATAAAATTACAAAAGATTTAAGAAAGGCTGGTATTTATTGTATAGAGAACACCATAAACAAAAAGGTGTATATAGGAAGTTCTAAAAACATTTATCAAAGATTACTAAAGCATTTTGCCTTATTAAGGCATAATAAACATCAGAATGGACATCTTCAAAATGCCTGGAATAAATATGGAGAAGGTGCATTCAGATGGTATGTTTTAGAGTTTTGTTCAGAGGATAAACTAACTGAAACAGAGCAACTTTGTATAAATTTATTTGGAGCTGAGTATAATATAACAAGGATTGTAGAAAGGAACATTCTATCAGAAGAGTCAAGAATAAAGCAGGGTAATACAAGAAGAAGGCTCCATCAAGAGGGAAAACTTGAATGGAACTTCAATCCTGTACCTCTGTATATATATGATTTAGATGGAAATTTTCTATTCATGAATCCTTTAGGAGTTAAGGATACAGCTAAAAAACTTGGTATAGCTGCATCCAGTATATGTAGAGTTACCAATGGAACATATAGGCAGTGCAAGGGTTATAGGTTTTCTTATAAACTTGAGAATCTCTGTCCTTTAACTCCTAATTCTGTTAAACAAAACACAAAATACCAGAGATTAAGAACTGCCGTGTCAAAAAGAAATTTTTGATATTATAACACCTGAATATCCTCAGAAGCTAAGTTGGGTGACCAATATGCCAATTTGAGGAGGCATAGGCTATACTTTGAGTATAGATTCAGCCCTAGAGACTAGATGCAGGTGCACCCTAACAGGATTAGCTGAGGGTGAAGAAATAGTCCAGACCACAAACAATGAACATTGGTAGGGAAACCTATAGTGGTATGAGGTAAATCAAAGCTATGTGACTATTTATGGGTATATGAGTTGATATTCTTTATGGTAGAACATCCAGAATTCACGGCTAAGGTACTATATTTTACCCTAGAGATGTCTCTTAGAGAGAAGTATAATGAATTCCTCTGTCATTTATTAGCAAGACTTGATGGAATCTACATGACAAGTACTGATTTAAAAAGCACTGACAAAGATAAACCTGTAGATATTCACATATTTGAGCTTCTTGAGAGTGAAAGGTATCAGATTTATATTAGAAAGTTTGAAGAGGTTGTAGAGTATATAGATAGCATCAAAAATCCTACCGGAATAAACAAATATTGTAGAGATTTTGCTGAATCGAATGGGCATTATAACTATACTACATATGAAAAGGTTAATGAAATAACAGGAGAGTTAGAGGAGAAGCAGATGTTGGATCCTATTAATCCATTTACTTGGAATGATCCAAATATGTATGTATTTGTACTTATAGACAATGCCTCAAACCTCTCTACTGAAAAGGGTATGGATATTTGGGGAACCATCAATAAGATGTCCAAATATGCTATAACTCTCAAGTCTCAGCTAAATATGATAGTTGTGCTTATACAACATCAGGCTTTACGTTTGCATAATTCAATTATTTTTATTATCTTTGCATCATAATTTTAATATAAGAAATTATGAGCATAGAAGAACAAGTTAAGAGCATTTTAGAAACCTATCCTACAATGTCTTATAAAGATATTGCAGAGAAAATAGGTTGTCATAAGAGCAGTATTCAGTATTATTTTAGAAAGTTTGGTATAAAAAGAGACCGCATAATTCAACAAAGACTAAACAATACTGATAGAAATCATCCAGTAATATTAACTCACAGAGCTAAGGAGATTATAGTTGGAACTCTATTAGGGGATTCCTCTATTACAAAGTATAATAGAGACTGTGAACCTGTTAAGGTTCTTAACAGTACTATAACTTGTGGGCACTCTTTTAAACAAAAAGAGTATACTTTATATCTTAAAAAACTACTAGAGCAAGAAGGATTAAAAGTAAACTACACTGAGAATCAAGAAGACTATATATCTATTATTGAGGGTAGGACTTGCACTTGTCATGGTAGATGTGATATAAGGATAACGAGAAGCATCTCTTTTAATAAATGGAGAGACACATGGTATCCTAAGGGAAAGAAAATAGTGCCAAGAGATATTGAAGAATACATAACTCCACTGTGTTTAGCTATATGGTTCATGGATGATGGCTCGAAGAGTAATTGTTCTTATTACTTACATACTGAGGGATTTAACATTGAAGACGTTAATTATCTACAAAAAATACTTTTAGATAAATTTCATATACAAACTTCTATTAATAGATTTAATGAGAAGCCAGTGATTTATATAAGAGCTGCTAGTAGGGAATTATTCACTTCTATTATTAGACCTTATGTGTGTGAATCTATGAAATACAAATTAATTGAATAAATAAAATTGGGTCTGAATAAATGGGAAGAATTGCTGGAAACCTAAGTTGAAAAATATGGCAATCAGCAGCCAAGCACACCTTTAACAAAGTGTGAAGGTTCAGAGACTAACTCCTGAAACTTGATTAATCAAGAATATAATGGAGACACGAGAATCCCACATCTATTGATGAAGATATAGTCCGATACTCCTTAGAAATGAGGAGAGCTTAGAATAAAGAGTCTAAGCGTAACTTATGCAAGATAAAGAAGGTAATGAATCATTCAAGTTAGGAAGAATAAAACCATCATCTGATGGTCTCGCGGATTGTAAAGTAACATCGAGAGATGCAGATATAGTAATAGGCCTTTATAGCCCATTTAAATATGGATTGGCTGTATATGAAGGCTATGATATTAAAAGATTCAAGAACTATATAAGATTTATGGAAGTAATAGAAGACAGGAATTATGGAGCAACAGGAAATATATGTCCCTTATTCTTTAATGGTGCTTCTTCCATTTTCTATGAGCTTCCTAAACCTGATGATACCAGGGAATTATCAAAAGTTTATGACTATATAAATTCTTTGGAATCTAGGAGGACCAGTAAATCTTTCTTTAGTTTCATATCAAAACCATCAGAATCAAAATATAAATTAAATAAATTAAGAAAGGAGGTTAATCTTGGCAAACGTAATTTTAATATTAGGAAAATCAGGCACAGGTAAGTCTACTTCAATTAAAGGGCTTAACCCAAAAGAAACGGTAATCTTTAATGTGCTGAAGAAGAGGCTTCCTTTTAAGGGAAGCCAAAGCCTCTATAATGAAGATAATAAGAATCTCTTCAATATAGATGACTATATTACTATAGTAAATTACATGGAGAGTATTAGTAAGAATGCTTCTTATGTTAAGAATATAGTAGTTGAAGATATAACATATATAATGAGAAAAGAATATTTTAAGACTGCTAAAATCAGTTCTTATAATAAATTTGTAGATATAGCTTCCCATTTTCAGTCTATTATACAGACAGCTGAGAACTTAAGGTCTGATATTAACGTGTTTTTAATTATGCATTGTGAGGAGGTAGTATCAGACAATGTAATAGTCTCCTATAAGCCCTCTACGATAGGTAAGATGATAGACAATTCTTACAATCCTGTAGAAGTGGTACCAATGGTACTTTTCTCTTCTGTTAAATATGACGATAATAAGAGACCTATTTATGGATTCTATACCCATAGATGCATGGAAGGAAACATTGAAATACCAGCTAAATCTCCGGCAGACATGTTTAAAGAGGACTTCATCCCTAATGACTTGAACTTAGTCTTAGATGCTATGCGGGAATATTATGGATAGAAAGAGACTATTAAAGCTTCTATCCAAAGACTTAGATTTTGAAGACTCTTTAAATATAATTGAGGAGTATTGTATAGAATGGGGTAAGGAGAAAGAAGACATAGAAAGACTTAAAGATGCATTAAGGTGCTCACCAATGCTTATATATAAATATACATTGGAAGCATTAAATTATTTCGAGAAGAAATATTTCATTACAAGGGTATATGATGTATCTAACAGAGGGATAAAATTATTAAAAATATTTTAATTTAAACCAAGGATTATGACAAAAGAATTAACAGTTCGCCAGATGGCATCCATCAAAAGGGTAGCACAGAATGTAAACCCATTAGTAACTAAGAAGAATAAGATTATATCTAAACTCGATGAACTCAGAGAGGAATATGACAGTGTCTGTAACGAAATTAATGGTCATGAGATGGGGGTTATCTCTTTGACTGGTGGATTCACTAGTGAATACTTGGTGGAAAAGAGGATTGAAGATACTGGAAAGATTGATAAGGAAGGAAAACCTATCAAAGTTACTAAATATGAACCTAGGACTGATGTAGTAAGATTCAATCAGGAAAAGAATGTTTATGAGATCCTCCTGCCAGAACCTGTAGAATTTGAGGAGATTGCTGAGAATTATAAACAGGATAATGATTAGTAATATATAAAACACATTTAAAATTACACTTTAGAATGAATAAAATTAATTTCGCATTTATGGCTTTTGCCAATGGTAAAGAGTCTACGGAGGGGGCATCTATTAAAAGATATATAGGCGTTGCTCCTGTTTATGTACTGGCTGTAAATCCTACTAAAGCAGAGCTTGAGCAGATTTATGATACAGCACTTGAGAATGCTCCTGAATATATCAGTGAAGTTGAAGTTGGTCAGGAAGGGAACAAACATAAAGTACCTCAAGTAAGAATTGACTTTATTGTGCAGACCGACCCTAATAGATGCAATGGAATTGACATGAAAACTAAGATTTCATTCTTTCTGAGTAGGGAGGCTAGATTCAACAGGGATAATACTAAGATTCAGGTAATAAATAAATATGGAGAAACTACTTGGATTCCCAAGGAGAATCTTGCTACCAAGACTATTCCTGAAACTCTTAGCTGGTTCGAGCCTGCTGATTTCAGGCCTGCCTATATAGGAGAAGAAGATCTTACTGGCTTTATCAAAGCATATTTGAATATTCCTAACAAATCCTATAAGGATAAAAGTGGAAGAGTGGTAGATATCAAAGATAAAACTGAAGCAGAGGCCAGATTAGATAATATAGAAGCCTATTTTAAAGGAGATTTTTCTGAATTAAGAGAAGCCATAGCTTTACAACCTAAGAATAAGGTAAAAGTTCTCTTTGGAGTAAAAGCCACTGATGATAACAAGCAATATCAGGCTGTATATACCCAGAAGTTCCTGAAGAATAATATCACTGACTATAGTGGGTTAGACGTGGATATGCAGACCAGAAAAGCTAATGGGGCATATCCTTCTACTGAATTTGAGGTATGTGACTTAAAGGAATATTCCGTAGAGTCAACTGACTTTACAAGTACTTCTACACAGGAAGATAAAGCTCCCTTTGAAATGGACTCCTCTTCCCCTTGGTTCTTTAGTAACTAAATTAAAAACAACATAAATGCATGTCTGTCAGTTCTGGTAAAAGTTCCATAAGCTTAGAAGACATCTTAAGCAGGGTAACCGAAGCAGATATTCTTTTTTATTACCTAGGCGTAACCAGAGTCCCTTGTGTTATAAACTCTCCTCTAAGACAAGATAAAAGACCCTCATTCGGATTGTATTCTATGGATGGTAAAAGAATATTCTATGTAGATCTATCTACTAAGGATAGAGGGGGTCTTTTTGATTTACTAGGAAAGATGTGGAGTTGTAACTATATAGATGTTCTAAAAAGAATAGATGAGGATATACCTAAATTTACAATAGGAACTAATATAAAGGTAACTACTCCTTGTCATATTTCTGCTTCCGGAGATTATAATAAGAGTGTAGATCTTCAGTGTAAAATAAGGGAATGGAGAAAATATGATATTGAATATTGGGAATCTTATGGGATTAGTCTTGAGTGGCTCAAGTTTGCCGAGGTATATCCTATCTCCCATAAGATTATATTAAAAGATGGTCACAGATATGTATTCAGAGCTGATAAATATGCTTATGCTTATGTTGAACATAAAGAGGGAAAAGTCACCTTAAAGATATACCAGCCCTATAGCAAAGATAAAAGATATAAGTGGAGTAACAAACATGATAGATCAGTGATAAGTCTATGGACTAAAGTGCCAGAGAATGGAAATATTATCTGTATATGCTCTTCTCTTAAAGACGCTCTTTGTTTATGGGCTAATACTGGTATACCAGCTATAGCAGTTCAAGGAGAGGGGTACAATATAAATAACACAGCCATTAATGAATTGAAGAGAAGATATAAAAAGATATGCATTTTATTTGATAATGATGATGCTGGAATCATTGATGGTGATAAATTGGCTAAGAGCACTGGATTTACTAATGTGGTATTGCCCAAGTTCAGTGGTGGGAAAGATATTAGTGATCTAATGCTAGCCAAAGGTAAATCTGAGTTTCTTAAAGTAGTATTACCTCTCTTTAATTTTAAATAAATCTATAAGATAAAAATTCAAAACTTTAAATAATAGTTAAAATGGAAGCAAGAAGAATCACAGTAATTTCTACTAAAACCCAAAGAAAACAGATCATTATGTCAGCAGCTACTACTTTGGAGGAGCTTAAGAGAGATCTGGAAGCAGCTAATGTAGATTATGAAGGAATGACTTTTTATGAGGGCCTCTCCAAAACTGAGTTAAAAGATAATAAGTCTCTCTTACCTCATGATATCTCCTACAAGGGGCAAGTGACAAATGAACTGGTATTCATGTTAACTAATCCTAATAAGAAGATAGCCTCTGGTGTACTCTCCCCCAGGAGACTGAAACTGTATGAAGAGATTAAGAGACTTAATCTTGAATATAAATGTAAAGCAAAGTATAATAAGGTCTATACCAAATGTTCAGATAATGACCTCATTCACCTCATTGCAGAAAATTCTACTGAAAGCTGTGCATGTGAAGATACAAAGGTAGAAACTGCACCTGAAGCTGAATATAAGGCCTTAAAAAGGGCATTCATTTATCTGGTTGCTATACTCCGAGATAATGATTATATTACTCTGACAGAAGAGAACGAATTACATGATGTCCTGTACAGAAGATCCTCTTGTGAACCTGATGAATTAGAGAACAGTCCCTATTCAAGATCAGAAATAGATAATATGTTCGATTTTTTACGGTAATAAGAGTTAAATAGGGAGATGAAACTCATCTCCCTATTTTTTATGTCAAAGAATTTAAGATATATTTTAATTATGACTTGTGACCAACAGAGGGTTCTTGAGATATTAAATGACTTCTATGGTGAAGAACATGTAGATATGCAGGAAGGTCTAATTGCAAATACTACACTTATATATTTCCCAAAGGTGCGCATCTCAAACGAAAGAGATGAGTCCTTAATTATCTCTGAGCTTTATGTAAAATTTTCTATTTATATGGACGGCACTCTTTCTGAGTCCCCAGTTTTAGGTAGAGCAGAGTATACAAAAGCAGAACTTGCAAAGAATTACATGCATTCTCATGTAAAGTATATCTCCACGAATGAGAACAATATGTTTATGGCGCCATGTCTAGGAACAGGGCCTATTAGGGATACAATATGTACATTGTCCAATTCCTCAGATTCTGATATCTGGATGTTATTCTGTGTTGAACTACAAAAGTTTGTTGAAACCGAATCTATTGAAGGAGTACCATATCACTGTCTTAGAGAGGTAGCTAATATAAGGCTAAAGGAACTCTCATATACCCCTCTGGATACCCATCATACAATAGCACTGGAGATTGAGCCTTTCATCCCATATTTAGTAAGACATATTAGATTACCTATTGTATATAGGGATAATTGTTTTCAACTTGGTATACCCTTTAGGGATTACGTTCTTATGCTAAGTAACATATTTATACAATGGAGCAATTCTCTAAATGCTTATAATAGAGATAATATTGATACCAATATGCTACTATATAATGTAATGTACACGAATAAGGGATTATATATAGAAGGGGGTGAAAATATTAGTATAGAAGATAATATTAAAGGGAAGCAATTGTGCATATTTAAAGGAAGGCCGGTCCTAGTCAAAATCGCAGGCAGACACCCTACTGATGCAAATGTTAAATATGTAACTATTGTATCTCCTAACATAGCTTCTTATATTTTAAATAAAATACTTACTACTATAAATTATTATGGTTGACATTAAGAGAGAACACCTGCCTTTAGTAGGCAGATCAAATATTTATGATTTATTTATTCCACAGACAATAGAATATAAAATAAGATATTTATGCTCAAGAATAAATGACAGAGAGTGGTCTGGCTTATTATTTTATAAGCCATTCGGTAATTTTGAAGACAATTCTCTACATATTGAATGTGTTGATATATATCCAATGGATATTGGGAGCTCTGTCTCTACAGAGTTTATGATGTCTTCAGATGTGATTGCCTATATGGCTGATAATCAGGAATTATTGGATTGCCAAATTGGATTGATTCATTCCCACCACCAAATGTCAACATTTTTCAGTAGTGTAGATATGGACACCCTAAGGACAGAAGGAGAAGAAAGAAATCATTTTTTATCTCTGATTGTAAATAACAAGGGAATATATAATGCTGCAATTACTAGAAGAATAACACAAGTTGATGTAGTAAGGCATATATCGTACAATACATTCAATGATGAATTTATTACTTCGGAGGTTAAATCTAAAGATGAAGATCAAATAATAGAATGGTTCCCTCTGAATGTGATAAAAGATGATGAAGAATATTTGTCAGGAGATTGGTTACATAGGATTAATGAACTAGAGAATAGCAAGTTTAACAAGCCCTATCTTAAATATAAAGAGCCCCTGCCTATTAGTAATAATTTAGATGAACTTTCAACTGAACCTGCACCTACATCCAATCAAATTCCCTATGAATCAGAACAAGAAGAAGAAATTATAGATGAGCTATTGCTACAGCTTATCACAGGATCCGTGATGCTGCCCAACATCAGCAAAGTTGATGTCACAGAATGGGCTGATAATATGGTGTATATTTATGATAGGAGATTTGGAAAAGGGTCAGAAGGATTCCAGAATTTCCAGATGTGGGCAGCTCCCTATGTTGAATTTCTATGTAGTTACTCTCAAAGACAAGAATTAGAAGGAAGTGATATAGACAGTGATATGGACATTGCCGATAAAATAGCTAGGGGTTTGACTTATAGATTGAATAAATTAAAACCAAATAAGTATATAGAAGAATATGTAAATATATTAAAAGACTACATATATGAATGAGATACTGAATGAACAAGAGGAGGCAATATTAAATGCTGCTATTGAAGAAATCTATCAGGAACGTTTTTCCTCTCCAGCTATACCTGAAAATGAAGAATCAGCACTCTTGGATACTTCTACCAGTAGATTTAGTTCTGCCCCATGGTACCAAAGAGTTAAAGATCAGAATATCTTACTAGCCGGGCTTGGGGGAATAGGTAGTCATGTAGCTTTTCTATTATCCAGACTCCAACCTAATCATATATTAATAATGGATCCCGACTATGTAGAGGAGTCTAACCTGAGTGGACAACTGTATGGAGTAAGTGATATAGGCAATTCTAAGACTAGTTCTGTTGGTAAAGCCATGATGAGGTATAGTGATTTCTATGATTATTCAACTATTCAAGAAGCCTTTACAGAAGAAACTTCCTATTCAAGTGATATAATGATTTGTGGATTTGATAATATGACGGCTAGGAGTGTCTTCTTTGAAAAATGGTTAGAGCATGTAGCAGAAAGGGGTATAGATAATAAAGAAAATTGTCTATTTATAGATGGTAGACTTGCAGCAGAGGAATTTCAAGTTTTTTGTATAAAAGGTAGTGATAACTATAGTATGCATAGATATTCTCATGATTATCTGTTTTCAGATGAAGAAGCTGAAGAGACCATATGTAGCTATAAACAAACTACCTTTACTGCTAGTATGATAGCTTCAGTTATTGTTAACTTATTTGTAAATTTTGTATCTAATCAAGTTGATCATGTATTGGATAGGGATTTGCCCTTTTATACTTATTATGATGCAAAACGTATGTATTTCACCACTGAGCCATGACAAATAAATTAATTAATTCTCTTACTAGTATCTTTGATGATCGAAGCTTACTTCTTCCTAATAATCTTGAGAACGTCACTAAAATATTTGTACACTCATTAGATCTGGGGAATAAAACCCTAATAGTACCTGCTGAGATTATGGCTCAATTTATGAGACAATTTGCAGACATAGAAAGAGGAGAAATACTAACTGCCATGTGTTATGGTGGCCATAATGAAACTGTTAAATCCCCTCAGCAGCTAATTAATATGGTGGGAAATGAGTGTCAGAAAAGCAACCAACTCATTAGAATTAATCTAGATAAGAAATATTACTATTGTTCAGGACACACTATATTTAATGAGGAGGCTCCTATAATAGCTCCTGTCTATGAATTTAACAGATTAGATGGAAGAATTACTCCTATTTTATATATTGATTACTTAGTATTTACTGTTAAATCAAAGTTAAATACATTTATTAGGAATACTATGATTCCTTTCTATGCTGCTAACTTTCTCTATTGCGGTATACATAGTGGTAATCGTAAAGTACGGATTGAGGTAAGAGATTTAAGGACTATGTACAGAACTCCTAAGATACCTGAAGGAAATAATATTTGGGATCTTTCCACTTATGCACGAAACATACTTATAAATGCCTTTCCTATAGATGAAGATTGATGATTACTTTGGAAGATGGATGAGAGTAATTGATAGAAATCAGCTTATACCTATATTAAATAGATTAAATGCAGAATATAAGAGAGCTCCTATCTGTCCTAGTCAAGAAAATGTATTCAAAGCATTCAAATTGTGCCCTTATGATAAACTAAAGGTTGTAATGCTAGGTCAGGATTTTGATAATAAGCTATAAATAATTTAATTATAATGTTGCAATATTAGGTCAAATACCTTATCTTTGTACTATTAAATTTTGGTGGTATGAAGAATTATAAGGAAATTAAAGTAGAAAATGACTTAAAACAACTTCTTATAGGAAGTTTGTTAGGAGATGGATGTTTTTGCTCAGTAGGGAAACATGCTAAGAATATGTGCCTTAGCATAGCACATTCTGAAAAGCAGAAAGAATATCTTGAATATAAATGGGATATACTAAGTAGGTATAATTTAGTGTCTCCCATAGTTGAGTATCATATAAATAATAAAAGATACTCACATGAATTAGTAGGATATAGATTTAAGTCTAAATTGCATCCTATTTTCACAGATATAAGGAACAAATATTATGATTCCAATGGTTGCAAGAGAGTTTCTAAAGAGTTTGTGAAAGATATAGATGCCTTAGGATTAGCTATATGGTATATGGATGATGGTTATGTAACTAAAAATTCATGTATTCTATCTACTTGCTCATTCACTCTTGAAGAACAGTCTTTGTTAGCTAATATATTATTAGATAAGTTTGGCTTGCATTTTACTGTAGGCAAACATGATAATAGTATGTACTTGCAAGCTAAGGATTTTTCTAAATTTGTGAAGCTAATTAAAGATTATGTTATTCCATCTATGCAATATAAATTAATTACTTATAGTAAAAGAAGGGTTCTGAATAAACAGGGTGAATTGCTGGAACAACTCAATGAGTCAATCAGCAGCCAAGCTACAGAAGAGCATAGAAGTATGTAGAAGGTTCAGAGACTAACAGGTGAATAGCTCAAATAATAAACCTGACACGAGTGCCCTGCATTGGAAACAATGAAGATATAGTCCGAACTATATGGTGACATATAGAACTAACAGATAAAGAGCTGTTAGGGTAACAAATTGCCTTACCCTCAGAAGGGAGTAGCTACAGGAATATTATTTGGTAATAATAAAGAAGTTATAGAAGAAAACTTATCTCCTTCTTTACAAATAATAAAAGAAGCTGTTATAAACTTTGAAATTCCGCATAATCATATTACCTTTGACAACTCTCTAGAAAGCTGGGCTAAGCAGGGAATTCTAATGATCAACTCAGCCCTTACTGTAGAGATGAATAGAATAGGATCTCACGTAATTCTATGGAGACCTTTCATAGCTAATCTCTTGAAGAGATTGTCTGACAATGAGACTGGCATAATATATGTCCTATTTGGCAGACAAGCTCAATCATTTAAACCGTATATTAACAAGAACTTCAATACTATTCTTGAAGAAAACCATCCTGCATATTATGCTAGGATTGGAACTAAAATGCCTTCGACACTGTTTAATAAAATTGATGAATTATTAATTGGTAAATATGGAGAAACAATAGAATGGTATCAAGAAATTTAATAATTCTATAAAATACTTAATATGATAACACTGATAAATACAGAAACTAACAAGGAGGTTAAGGTTGGAGATGTTGTAACCACAAAGTGTCTAGTGGCTGAATTGGATGATAGAAAATATCATCTTATCTCCCATATCACTATAACAGAAGAAAATATTCCTGAACTTATATCTAAAGGAGTACTGAAGAAGATTCATAAGCTTGATGTATCTGGGATCTATGAAAAAATAGATAGAAAATTTTCAGAATATATGCCTAGTGACCATCTAGGAATATTTCTAACTTTACATTGCATTTATCCTGGAAGTGCTGCTGGCATTTTCCTTAAAGAGATAGCTGTAGAGCTGGACAAGAATTATGATGATCATATCAGTCAGAGTCCTAGAATATTTGCTATATCTGCTCTTAATGGAGATATCTTTGAGGTGGATAAAAGCCACATTAGGAATTATAGGAATTTTGCAGCTTTTAGAACTATAGAAGATGCTCAGTATGCTAGAGATATCCTTGAATCATATTTCGGTAAAATATTCTAATGGATTCTGTTAATAAGAGGATATTAGGAGCAGCTCCAATAAGTTATAATAGTATAAAATTTAAGAGTAGGCTAGAGTGCTCTTGTTACAAAAAATTAGAGCACTCTGGCTTGGATTTCTTATATGAGGGAGAAAAAATAGTCCTATTAGAGGGCTTTAAACCAGAAAACGTTACTATATATGCTCCTAGAAGAAGAGCTGCGGGTAAATATGATAAAGATATTACTATAAGAGATAGAGCTATAGTTAATATAACCTATACCCCTGATTTCATAGTCACTAAGGGGATATATAAGATATACTTTGATGTTAAGGGAAAAGAAAATGATACTTATCCTATCAAGAAAAAGATGTTTCTTAAGTATCTTGAAGATAGGAATGATGGAATGAAATATATGTTCTTTGAACCTCATAGCGTTACACAAATGATACAGGCTATAAATATAATAAATCAATTATGAGTAAAGTATTATCTAGAATTGCCTCTCTTATATCTTCTCTTCCTGAAAGGGATATTCCCCTAGGCCTTAACTTCTTAAAAGAAAGAGACTTTGATTCTTTAAAGGCATTAGTAGATTCAGCTCTTTACATGGTCAAAAAGAGTAGGAATGATGATAATCCAAGAGAAGAGTACTTAAAGGTTAATCTTATAGAATTACGTAAGCTAAAGACCGAAATAGATGTTTATGTGGCTCAGCTAGAGCCTTTTGAGGATTATTATGATGAGAATTTTGTAGAGTTCGGAACAAATGAAGAGGAGTATTACTGATGAATAAAGTAACATCATTATATGATATATCATGGCAATGCTCTGAAGAAGAATACAGAGCTGATCCTGCTTATTCTTATTCTACTATAGCTAGATTTAATAGAGAGGGATTTGAAAACCTCAATAAGGTGTTCACCAGTATTGATTCTCCTTCTCTTACTTTTGGTAGCATGGTAGATACCCTTCTAACAGGAACTGAAGAAGAATTTGATAATAAGTTTGAGGTAGCTTTACTTCCTGATATAAGTGATAATCTTGCCCTAATAACCAAGATATTATTCGACCTTTGTCATGAGACCTATACAAATCTGGAATCTATTCCAGACAACATCATCTCTACTATTGCACAAGAAAATGGATATTATGCTAATCCTAAATATGCTCAATATAGAGTTAAGAAGATTAAGGAAGAATGCAATGATTATTATGATCTTCTTTTCTTATGTTCAAATAAAACTCTTGTAAGTGCTGAGGATTATCAAAGTGCTGGGAGATGTGTGGAAAGATTAAAAACTTGTGAGGCTACTAAATGGTATTTTGAATCTGACAATCCTTTTGAATCTATTCAGAGATTCTACCAATTAAAGTTTAAGGGGAGTTATGAGGATATTTCACTCAGATGTATGGCGGATCAAATAATCGTAAATCATAGTGATAAAACTATTATTCCCTGTGATCTAAAGACTACATCTTCACCTGAATGGGTATTCTATAAATCATTCTATAAATGGGGATATAAACAAAATAAATATATGAATCTTGTATCCCGGCAGAGTAATCTGCAATAATAAAAAACCCTGTTAATTCATGGAAACCCCTAATAGATAATGCTAAGGGCAATCATGAGCCAAGCCTTAAAAATAAGGAAGGTGCAGAGACTATCTTAATAAGAGTACAATCAAGTGATTGGAAAAGCAGGGCCCCAGAAATGGGTGAAGATATAGTCCAAACTATATGGAAACATATAGAAGTTCATAAGAGAACTGGCTAAGAGTAACGCACTTAGTTGAATAAAATTGTGGATTCAAGCTCAGCTGTACTGGTATATCATAAGACAGAATCTTGATAAAGACCCCTTATATAAGGATTATAAGTTATTAGATTATAGATTTATAGTGATAAATAGATATACTTTACAACCCCTTATCTGGATATATCCAGATACTCAAGCTATTACTGACTGCACTTATGGAGAAAACCATCAATATAGGTGCAGAAACTGGAGAAATATAGTTAAGGAACTTAATTATTATTTAACTAGTAATTCAATACTTCCTATGGGGATTAGTACTATTAATGATATAAAGGAATGGTTAAATAAAGAATAAATATGATAGTAATTAAAAGGGATGGAACTAAGGAGGAATTTGATATTGATAAGATTCAAAGAGCTGTATATTTGGCTTTTAAATCTGTTAATAAACAAATGCCTTATTATCTAGTAGGAATGATAGATTCTTTATTCTCTCAAGTAGATGGGGATACTATCGGTGTAGAGGAAATACAGGATAAAGTAGAAACTATTCTTATGAATGATAGATTCTTTGATGTTGCTAAATCCTATATCTTGTACAGGGATTCTCATAAACAGGCTAGATTTATTAAAGATAGATTGGATTATATGGATGAATATAGTCGATCTACAGAAAATGCGGCTACTTCATCAGAGACAGATGCTAATGCCAATGTAACTATGAAGAATGTAGCCAATCTTGAAGGTGAAGTATTTAAAGCTACTAATAGAATCATTCAGCGGCAGAGGATGAAGAGCAAATTGCATGAGTTGTTTCCTGAAGTAGCAGATAAGTATGAGGAAGATTTGAATTCTCACATTATCTATGCTCATGATGAAAGTCAGACTCCTGCTTTAAAACCTTACTGTATGGCCTGTACTCTCTACCCATTAATGATTAATGGTACTAGAGATATAGATGGAGTAACACCATCTGCTCCCAATGATATTCAGTCATTTAGTGGACAAGTAACTAATCTTATGTTCTTGCTTTCTTCTCAAGTAAGAGGAGCAGTAGCTATGGGTGATTATATAGTAGCTCTTAATTATTATGTAATCAAAGAGTTTGGCTCTGAATGGTATAGCTGTCTTGATTATAGTGCTACAACTCCTATATTTGAGAAGCAAAGAACTGTCAAAGATGTCATAAGAAAAGGGATGAAACAATTCATATATGGCATTAATCAGCCTGCCGGAAATAGAAGCTATAATTCTCCCTTTTCTAACTTGAATTTCTTTGATAAGTACTATTATAAGGCCCTCTTTGAAGACTTTTATTATCCTGATGGAACGAAACCTGAATGGAAAGCTATAGACACACTCCAAAGAATCTTTATGGAATTGTTAAGAGAGTTAAGATTAATAAAACCTCTTACATTTCCTGTAACTTCTGTATGTATGCTTCATGATGGTAATGACTGTTTAGATAAGGATTGTAAAGATTGGGTAGCTGAGGAATGGGCAAAAGGAAGTAGTTTCTTTCTTTATTTGAGTAATAATCCTAATAGTATCTCATCGTGTTGTAGAGTTCAGAATGAAATTACTGAAAATACATTTAACTCAACTATAGGATTAACTGGAATTATGACAGGAAGTGTGAACGTCATTACACTTAACTTGAATAGAATAGTTCAAGACTGTTACAAGATTCATAAGGTCAGTCGAAATTATTCAGAGCTCAAGTCTTATCTTACAGATGTATTAGAGAGAGTTTATAAGTATCAGATAGCCTATAAAACCTTGATATATGATATGGAGAGCAGAGGGATGTATTCTTCGTCTAATGCTGGATATATCTATATGAAGAAGCTCTATTGCACAATTGGTGTTATAGGATATTGTGAAGCAGCAGAATTCCTTGGATTAGAAATATCTAATAATGAGGAGTATAAGAGATTTCTTAAGGAGATATTCAGTACTATCCAGGAACAGAATAAGCTACACTCAATAAATGATAAAGAAAGACCCTTTGTATTTAATCTAGAGGCTATCCCTGGAGAGAATCTGGCAGTTAAGTTCTATGAATGGGATAAAGAGTCAGGTTATAAAGTTCCTGAGGACCAGAACTTATATAGTAGTTATTTCTTTAAGCAGTGGGATGATAAAATATCAGTTCTTGATAAGCTAAAGCTGCATGGGAAAGACATAAGTACATATTGTGGGGGTGGACAAGCTTCTCATATACATTTAATGGAGCATCTGAGTAAAGAGCAATATTCACATTTGATAGATGTAGCTGTTAAGGAAGGATGCAACTATTTTACATTCAATATTCCTATGAGTGAGTGCAAAAGTTGTGGACATACAGTTAATGCTCCTATCAAAGAATGCCCTATATGCCATAGCAAAGATATAGATTGGTGGGTACGCATCATAGGCTTCTTACGCCCTATTAGTTCATATAGCAAGGCTAGACAGATAGAAGTCACTAAAAGAATATATAGTCAATATGAGTGAAAATGTAAATATTAGGATTGGTCCATTATTTGAGCATCTTACTGTTGCTTTTATCATTTTAAAGCTCTGCAAGGTCATAGATTGGTCGTGGTGGTGGGTATTTAGCCCACTCTTGGGGAGTATTGTGTTATCTGTAATACTCTTATTGTGCATAGAATGTAAAAGAAGATGAAATATGTAGATGTGAGAATAGTATTTCAGGAAGTTCCTGATGAGATAACTCTTGCTATAAATATCTCAGGATGTACATGTCATTGTGAAGGATGCCACTCTCCCTATCTTGCAGAAGATATAGGAGAGCATCTTGACAATGAGACACTCAACAGACTTATAGAGGAGAACAAAGGTATAACCTGTATCTGCTTTATGGGAGAAGGAGGAGACCCTGGAGAGTTAAATCCATTAATATCCCATATAAAAGATAATTATAATCTTAAAATAGGCTATTATACAGGGAGAGAAGAGCTACCGACAACTATAGATCTAAACTTTTTAGACTTTTATAAAGTTGGTCCCTATATAAAAGCATTAGGCCCATTAACTTCATATAGAACCAATCAAAGATTCTATAGAAAAGAAGGTGGCCAATGGATAAACAGAACTGATTTATTCTGGAAAGAATAGAAATACAAAGAGTAGTTTATGAGAATAGCAGTATGTGATTTGAGTGTAGGAGATCTGGATATATTAGATCTTGATAAGGAAGCCGAAGATTTATTCTATGAATACGATGATGCCATTGACTTTTTTACCTCCCTTGGGTATGATCAAAACTATATTTCATGGATGGTAATAGATGGAAGAATTGTAGAAAGAAAAGTACGTAATTCCAATGGATCTCTGATAGTAATATAATAAATGTATAAAAGATTCCTAAGAAAAGAAATTAGGGAGAGCAGTTATCCAAGATGTCACTTTACAAGGAAAAAAGGAAAATGGAAACCTAAAATACCCTATAACTCTAAGCAGTCCGCCCTACTATTTCTAGAAGAGAGGGAACTAGAGGGTTATGAGGTTTATAAATGTCCTGTTTGTTGTAAGTGGCATATTGGATATCATAAAAGAAAGGAGTAGAAGATATGCATATAGTAGTCGGTGAAGTAGACTATGTACTAGGACAAATCCATAGTGGGCATTATGAAGCAATTCTGTCTGATTTTGAATTTTTTGAATTTCAGAAAATGTCTGAAAAAGACCAGAAGAAGTACATCAAAAAACATGGGGAGCTAGTCATTGATGCTTATAACATTAATGATATAGGAGATATAGTTGACATTAGTTAAGTAGAACAAGCCCAGATTTCTCTGGGCTTTATTATTATGTAGAATTAAAAAGCTTATAGGATCATTATGAAAAGAATAACAGCCTACTACTATTATCTGCAAGGGAATATAAACTATGGGCACCTTGAACTTGAGATAGATGATGAGACATATTTAAGAGAGTTTGAGCCCCTGGAGGAAAAAAGACAGAAAGACTATCTGAGATGTAATGGAAAGCTGATATTGGATGACTTTGATATAGATGACAGGGGACCTCTTTCGGGAATAGAAATAGAAGATATCCATGAGACTCAAGATAAAGGTGAAGATATGTGATACTAGTTCATACCTAGAGTTTTGAATTTTGAAGTATTTGATTATGATAATTAGAACTAAATTTGATGTAGGTCAAAAAGTCTGGACAGTAGTAGATAGTACTCCAAGACAAGCAATTGTATCGTCAGTATTAGTGGAAGTGGATGCTGATATTCAACACTTACGATATAGATTAATCACTGCTGGGATGGCACCTATTATAAAGACAGAGACAGATATATATCTATCAAAACCAAAGATTACAAAATCTATATGAAATTAAAAATTAAAATAAAGCTGTTTAGGCCACAACGTCTTCCCGAATTGGTTGATAAAGGTGATTTCGTTGACTTAAGATACGGAGGAGAAAATACAGTATATCTTAATGAGGGAGATTATACACTTCTTGAATTAGGAGTTGCAATGAAGCTTCCCAAGGGATTTGAAGCTATTATAGTTTCAAGAAGCTCCACTTATAATAGGTTTGGAATTATGAATCCTAATGGATTTGGAGTAATAGACGGTAGTTATAGTGGAAATAATGATGAGTGGAAATATCCAGCACTAGCACTTAGAGATAGTGTAGTGATTCACACATGGGATAGAATATGTCAATTCAGGATCCAGCTTAGTCAGAAAGCTACTGTCTGGCAAAAATTAAGGTGGTTATTTAGCTCTGGAATTAAATTTGTAAAAGTAGATGATTTAGATGGTACTGATAGAGGAGGATTTGGTAGTACTGGTAAAAATTAAGTGAATATAATATGGTAGTAATAATAATATGTGCAATTATTTTAATAATAACAGCAGCTATTATCACTGGTATCTTAGCAGGAATAAAAAAGAAGAACAGTGAAATATCTTTTAGAGAAGCTATGGATCTGGTAGAACTTCCTGTAATTACCTTTTATAATGGAGACAGAAAGATTAATTTCCTTTTAGATACTGGAAGTAATATTTCATATCTAAATAAAAGCATCGTTTCATCTCTAGTGGTAGAATCAACAGGTGAAGAATCCAATATAATTGGTATAGAGGGAAATAAAGTAAACTGCAAGATTTGTAAGATGATTATAAGACGGAAGAATCAAGAGTTTGAAGAAGAATTCAGTATAGCTGATTTAGATAAAGCTTTTAGAATAGTAAGAGAGGAGTCTGGAGTACAGATACATGGTATACTAGGAAGTAGGTTCTTTGAAAAATATAAATACGTCCTTGATTTTAAGGATTATATAGCATATGTAAGATGAATGATTGTATAACACTATTAAGTAGAGAAGGATCTCCTACTGAACTCATTAAAATGAGGAAAACTAATGGAGGGGAGTCTAAAACCTATTTGGTTAAATTCTCCTCATCCATCATAAATACAGGATATACGGAAGATATGAAGAAATTTATAGATCCTAGTGGAGGACCTATGATAGTTGAAGGCTGTTATCTCAGGGAAGCAGATGCAACTGTCAGGTCCATAACCTATATTGATGGGCATGGATGGGTGGTAACATTCTATTAGACTATTGAAGATGATTTATCTAGTTACAACAAAACAGGAACTGTTTGAGAACAATGAATACCGAATAGTTAGTGTAGAACAGAGTTTAGCTTTATTAGATTCCCTGAATATAGTAGGTGTGGATACTGAAACTAGTGGATTAAGTTGTCATAAAGATACACTTCTTTCTCTTCAACTTGGATGCTATGACTTTCAAGTAGTTATTGATTGCTCTACTATAGATGTAAGGAAATATAAAAACTACTTGGAATCTAATAGATTATTCTTGTTCCATAATGCTAAATTTGATTTACAATGGTTATTCAAGTATCGAATAGTTCCATATAATATCTATGATCTGTTTCTAGCTGAAAAATTGATGTGGCTGGGCTATCCAGTTAAATTGAGCCCTGATGTATGGGATAAGATCCAGCACCCTAGATATGACTATGTTCCAGCCAACCCTAAGAAAAAAGGTTCCAAATCATCGTATGTGATGTTCATGAACTTAAAAAAATTAGGAGAGATGTATCTTGGTGTGGAATTAGATAAATCTATTAGAGGCCAGATTATCTACAAGGGCCTTGTGGGAGAGGTAATCAATTATGCAGCAACTGATGTCAAATATCTTGAAAAGATAAGGGAATGTCAGCTCCAGCAGCTCTCAAAACAGGGCCTTTTAAGAGCAATAGATTACGAGAATAAAGCTATACTTCCTATTGCCTACATGTGCTATTGTGGAGTTAAAATGGACATAGAAAGATGGAAGAGGAAGATAGCACATGATAAGGATATTCTTAATGCCATAAAGAATGAAATGGATAAATGGCTCATTAATAATGAGCCAGACTCCAAATATATTAAGGTGAATAAACAGGGGGATCTGTTCAGTGGATTTGATTCAAGCCCAAAAGTGTTTATTAATTGGAATAGCCAGAAACAAGTTCTTCCGATATTTAAGAAATATGGTGTAGATACTTCAAAAATTGATAAGGATGCTAAGGAAGATAAAGATAGCCTTAATGCTAAAGTCTTAGGTCCACAAAAGAGTAAATGTAGTCTCATACCACTTTACCTTAGATATAAGGAGATGATGAAACTATGTAGTACCTATGGGGAAAATGTACTAGAGCAAATAGACAAAAAGACCGGTAGGCTGTATACTAATTTTAATTCTTTGGGTACAGATACAGCTAGGATAAGCTCTGGTGGTAAGGACAAGGCTGCTGGAATAGAATATGTTAATATGCTCAATATGCCGGCCGATGCCGAGACTAGAGCTTGCTTTATTGCTGAGGAAGGTAATAGATGGATAAGCATTGATTATTCGGGTTAGCAAATAAATCACTTATATAGTTGTATTTATGGATTAATTTTATTATATTTACACTATAAATTAGTATAATATGAGAAAATTTAGTCCAGAAAAAGAGTTAGAGATTATTAGAAAGTATAAGGAAGGAATGACTCAGAAGCAAATAGCTGATGAGTATGGTACATTTAATACTTCTATAAGAAGAGTGCTTGTCAGAAATGGTATAGTTCCTAAGAGAAATGATAAACAACAGAGGTTATGTAAGCATAATCCATTTAAGAGGAATGATGAATATTCTGATTACTTCTTTGGTATGCTTATAACTGATGGAAACATAGATGACAGACATAGAATAAGATTATCTCTTAATGAAAGAGATGGGTATATTATAGAAGAGTTTGTTAAATGGTCTTCACCTAAATCTAAAATCTCTAAGACTCATCAGAAGCTTAATGATTCTTATATGTGGAGTGCTTCAATTACTAATGAAGAAGCTTATGAATGGCTTATTAGGAGGGGCAACTTTATCAATAAGAGTTATGAAGCTAAGGTATATATCCCTATTAACTATGATATTTTAAGAGGAGTATTTGATGGTGATGGAGGATATTCTAGTACTAAGAATACTTTAAGATTCTTTATTTGTGGAAAATCTTATGCTTTTATAAAGCAAATTGAGAGCTTCTTAATTAAAGAAGGATATAGACCCAGAATCAGTTACATACATGGATTATGGTATATAAATCTTTATAGATATAAAGAAGTTCTTAGATTAGGAGAGCAACTATATAAAAATGCCCATATTTTCTGTAAGAGAAAATATGAAAGATGGCTCGCTTTCTATGAAAGTAGAAAGGCAAATGGTGTAAATTCAGGGGAAGAGATGGCAATCCAATCCTGAGCCAAGCCCTATTAAGGGAAGGTGCAGAGACTATAATCACCCGCCTAAGTATAATTAGTTGTCTAATTTATATATGGTGAATGGATAGTCCACCCTAAGTGATTTGGGTGCAAGAAACTTATATATTAGCAGATATATCAGATGATAAAGCTATTATTGAAGATCTTACTAATGGCAGTGGGGACATCCATAGCCTAACTGCCTATATGTCTTACCCTGAGATACCAAGAGATACTCCAATCAAGGAGATAAAGAAGAGATACCATAAACTTAGAAATGATGCAAAAGGGATTGAGTTTGCCATAAACTACGGTGGTGACGCTAATACTATCTCTAGTAACAGTGGGATACCTTTGGAAGAGGCTAAAAGGATATATAGCTCCTACATGAATGGTTTTAAGGGTATCAAAAAGTACCAAGATTTTTGTAGAAAAGATGTTATGGAGAAAGGCTTTATATCTCTTAATCCAAAAGTAGGATATAAAGCATACATATATGACTTCAATTATCTTTGTAAGATAAGGAGTAAATTCTCAGAACCTGGATTCTGGGATTACTACAGAGAAATGAAAATAGATGCACCTGACTGTGACACAGTACATAGAGTAAAAGAATATTTTAGAAGGAAAGCTGATTCTGAGAAGCAGTCTATTAACTATAGAATACAACATACCGGAGCTCTGTGTTATAAGGTTAGTATGATTAATTTCTTTGAGTATCTAAGGCAGAATGATCTATTATTTAAAGTATTGATTACAGTTACCCCCTACGATGAAATCAACTGTGAGGCCCCGGAAGCTATAGCTGAAACCATTGCTACAGTACTGTATGAGATTATGGTGAGATCTGGAGCTTATTTTGTAAAAAGAGTAAAACTCGATGCTGATATATCCAGGCATAAAATATGCGTGAAGGATCTTTACCTAGAGGATGAAAAGATTTTCCGTGTTGGAGACATTATAGCTACAATGGGGGAGGATACTCTGGTAAATCTTAATACAAAAGTATCCTATTTGGTTCAGAATCTACCTGTTGATTTTAGAGATTACCTGGATGATCACGGTCCCTTACCTACTTATTGGGTACATTAATTATAAATTAAGATATGATTTTTATGGAAAAAATGAATGATAAACTGGAGTCTATCATAGACAAACTTGAGCATATTGCGAATGAACTCCCACTTGAAAAAGCAGATCCTTTGTATGATTTAATGTTAGAGCTAGGTGAATTAATTGATGATAGAGTAGGACCGTTTATAGATATTACTAATAGTTTAACCAAGATTTATCAAGCAAAGAATCAAGACTATGGTAATAGCTTTGAGATGTCTCTCTATAAATTTGGACTTGTAGCAAGCATAATCCGACTAAGTGATAAGATGAATAGAATTGAGTGCCTTAGTCAGACAAAAGCTAAGGTTAAAGATGAGTCTATTGAAGACACTCTTCTTGACCTGGCTAATTATGCTATAATGACAGTTATATGGTTGCGTAAAAATAGAGTAAATGAAGAATAAAGAAGTAGTAGAAGCTTTCTTATCAGGAGATGTTGCTGTCGGCAGCAATCTTTATTCTACTGGTGATAAATTATTTAGCTATAGAACATGTATAGCTGAGTGGTATGATGGGCATTTACTTGTAAATATTACTAGATATTCTAATACCACTAGTAAACACCAAAGTTACCTAAAACATATAAATAATACTAGGAAGGTAGATAATATACCTCGTAACTCTTCAGAATTACATTCATTTCTAAACCAACACTATACTATGAATGCAGCCGATTTAACAGCTATTGAACATGAGGGGAGACTATGTAAAAATCTAAAAGATACCCAAATACTTGGTTATGCAGTTATCTTCAATGGTAAGGTATTAGCAGATGACAGAGGAAACTCTGTCTGGAAGAGTAAATGGGAAGCTCAGAGTGTATTTGAGCAGATATTTACCCCAAAGGTACATGCTTATATCAGGACTAAACTTGAACAACTGGGAGTTAGGAACTATGAGTGGCATCCTATTTATGTAAAATGTTGGGAAAGATTTGATAAGTATTGTACTGAAAATGAAGTAGTAAAGATAATAGAAGTAAAGAGGGAGTAATACAGCTCCTCTCTACTTCTATTTAAATTAAATAAGATATGAATAATTATAACTATCCGGCAGGAGCTGATACCAGAGATGCACCCTGGAATGAAGAGGATAACCCTACTAAGGATATTATTGTTACAGTGAGTATTACATTAAGTAAAACATTGCCAATCAAGGTATCAGACTATAAAATAGTAGACTCAGGAATAGATGAAGATGGTAATTCCTTTCAGGATATAGATTATTCTGACTGTGATTTAAAGGGAGCAGTAGAAGAGCAAATCATATTACCTCATAAGGCTTGGGATTACATAGCCTCTAAGTCAAAGAGAGAAGTTCAAGCTATCCTTAATTTAAAGGATTGGAATGTGGATGATTTTGAAGTTATTAAGAATTAAACTAATATATTATGAGATTTATAAAACCATCATATGATATATGGAACCCTCCCCATTATTTTGAAGGAATAATAGAGCACATAGAAAGAGCCGGTAGGGTATGTTACAAATCCGAAGATAGGATTAAGTATGATGAATGCGATAACTCTCTCACAGCAAAGCCATTTGTAGATAAATTAATAGAAAGTGGTCACTTATCTGTTCTAGAACATGGTACTGTATATCTTAAAATTGATTTTGATTATGTAGATTTTTCAGAAAAATATGATATTCCTATTTTACCTGATATTATTTTAAAATACGTAGATAATAAATATACGAAAACAGTTATTATTGAAAATTCAGGTAATTATACAGCATATATAACTAGTAATTATAGAACGATCGTAGAAAATAAATGGGAAGATGATTTGCAGTATCTCTGTGAACCTACTGAATATCATGAAAAAAGAGTTACTGTTCACTTTGTGTGTGACAGAGGAGTATCACATGAGTTTGTAAGGCATAGAGTATTCTCATTTGCTCAAGAATCTACCCGTCAAATGGCGGCCTAATAGAGTAATCTATTATGAGAACCCAGTGAATTGCTGGAAGGCTAAAATTTAATATTTCTATAAAACACTTGTATATATCGAAATTTTTCCTTATCTTTGCAAAATAAAAAAGTAAAGAAATGGAAAAGTTAAAACTAAAAATTGGAGACAAGTTTGGAGAGTGGACTATCATAGATAAAGATAGATTTTCTAAACATGGACATGTTTATGTGCAGTGCCAATGTTCTTGTGGAGCAATAAAAGATATTGCAAGCACTGCTCTATTAAGAGGGAAAACTTTAAATTGTAAATCTTGTTCAAGAAGAAGAACTACTCATAAGTTTGAAATAGGAGAACATATTAAACATTGGACTATATTAGAAGGACCTATTTATGAAAATGGATATGGGAAGTATAAAGTACAATGTGATTGTGGAACTATTACTTATAAACTTCCTACAGAGTTACTCTATAAGCATAAAGATTTTTCTTGTAAGAAATGTTCTCAAAAGTTAAGAGCAGAGAGAACAACTTTTGCAAATGGGAGAGTAGGTGATTTAACCCTCACTGAACATACTAGACTAAGAAGGTCGGCAGAGAAAAGAGGTTATGTTTTTAAAGTATCTATAGAGTATCTATGGAATTTATTTCAAGAACAAAAGCAAATCTGTGCTATTACTGGAGATTATATTCCTAACATAAAAGAAGCCTCTCTTGATAGAATAGACTCTTCTAAAGGATATATTGAAGGTAATGTTCAATGGGTAACTTACCAAGCTAATTTAAATAAACATGTTATGACAATGGAACAGTTATATGAGTTTTGTAGAAAAGTATTAAATCATGCTAATCAGCAGCCAAGCCAACCTTTAAAAAAGTTGGAAGGTTCAGAGACTAACTAACGAAACTATGAAAGTATTAATTTTTATAGATGAAATTTGGGATGGTGATTATACAAACCTTCCAGTTCATACCCCAGTTATATATGATACTGAAACTGGTAATTATGAAATCGTAGAATATAATTTAGACACGAGTGCTGGGCATCCTAATAAATAGGATGATGATATAGTCCGATACTCCTTTGAAAAGAGGAGAGTTAAGGATAAAGAGCCTTAATGTAACAAATGTATTGTAATTACTCAAAGAATAAATTTAGCAATGAAGTTACTTTCATTAAACCTTGTTGGATGAATATTCCTGAGGGAAAGTATACTAACATAGTTAAACAAAGTCCTGAAGATGGAGAATATAAGCAGATAATGCTACATGAAAATAATATCAATGCTTATCCTCTAACCACCACTTCAGAAGGTAGATTTTTATGGCATTGCTATTGGTGTGAACATGACTATTTTGATTTATTAAGTCAAGGATGGACACCTCAACAAGCTAGAGCAGTATTACCTAATTCTTTAAAAACTGAATTAGTTATGACTGGCTTTATTTCAGATTGGAAGCATTTCTTTGAACTCAGAGACTCAAATAAAGCACACCCTCAAGCAAGAGAACTTGCTTCTCCTCTACATAAAGAATTTATTGAAAAAGGACTAATAAAGTAAAAGAGATATTAAGGAGACTATAATTAGTCTCCTTATTTTTTCTTAATCTATAGCTAATGATTAGATTATCGTCTGTAACTTTTATATTTAAAATATTGGTTTATTAAAGATAAATACTTACCTTTGCTCAATATTAAAACTAATTATTTATGAGTTGTCTAATAGAAACACCAGAAATTAGAAAGTTGGCAGAATCTACACCTGGAGAAACCATACAATCAATTCTAGGACTAGTAGCATTATGGCAAGAAAGGAATAATAAATCAATAGATGAGTATCCTTCAATAGAAGAACTGGCTAGTTTTAAGTCTGAGATTAGATCTTCATCAAAAATGAGTATATATCCATTTGAATCTCTGACAATATCTATTAATGAAGAGCAAGCTAGAGTAGACTTAGATTTTACTCCTATAAAAAGAAGGGATAGAGTATCCCTCATGGCTAGACTATTCAGTAATGAAATAGACATGGCATTGCAAGAAATGAATAGTATTCTTAATGAGAGAATAGAAAGGGCTTCTTCAGAAGAGGAGAGGAATGAACTAAGAGAAGAAATCAATAGACTGAATAGATTCGATGTGATTGAGAAGATTACTCCTGCAGGACTGTTCAGTAGGGTATTTGACATATTCCAATCTTATGTTAATGACTCTGAAGACAATAGAGTACAGGCTGAACTTAATAGGATAAACAGCAAAAAAGGAGCAGATAGATTTTCTGATGAAGATAAATTGAAAGCAGCACGTAGAAGAGCTGAATATAAGACTCAGGAATATAAAAAGGTTTTGCGTAATTTTAATGCTCTTGCAGAAGAGACCAGTAGTATCCTAAGAGTTACTGAGGGCTTAGTATTAAATCTAAATTACACAGCTGCTTCAGATGCTAATCAGAATGAAGTGAATCCTGAAGGTATTAGTATCATTGATCAACAGGATGATGCTCTTAATAAAGAGGAAACTTTTAAAGAAGGGTGGATGACTGATTTTAGGCAAGTTAGTAATAATGAGTCTCTAACTCAAGCTGTCAGAAAGGCTATTAATAAGATACCTAAGCTAGATTATAATGGAAAAAGAGAGCAAGATGACTTAGGATTTCCAAGATATTTAGATTCCAGCTATGTAGTGTATACCCTTCTTGATAAGCTGAGCTCCATGATGACTTCTAAGGACATGATTCCTTTACTTCAAGAACTCTCTCAGCGTAGGCCCTGGGTTAAGCAGGTGATAAAGCTACTTCAAAAGGATGAGGCTTTATTCTCGCAGTTCTACCAGAATTTTAGAAAAAACTTCACATCTTATTGGATTCAAAAAGAGAAGGCAAGTGGTAATAATACTATTCGGCAGACAATCAATATTAATAAATCAGAGGGATATAACTATCTTATAAACAGTTGGAGAGATAATTATGATAGTGGTACTGAACTTGATTCAGATAGTATCTATGGGAGTGATAGAGAGCTAAGTCAAGAAAATGCAAAGAAGGGTTTAGAATGGACACGAGCTCTTAATAATAGATTTAGTAACTTGGATACTAATTCTCGAATAGACTTGATGGAGAATGACAGAATATGGAATAGTATTATGAAGTTACTGAGAATGATTGGTATAGATACTAACCCATCTCTTGTTAAGGAAGCTCTTACTAATATAAAGTCCTCAGAGAATATTAAATATACAGATCCCATTATGTTACTTCTTCCACAATTAGATATAATTTTTAGTGGGGTAGCAAGTGGGAAAGTAAAAACAGGGGACCTTATTAATAATTTTGATTCCGCATATACTTCTATTGCAAGTTTAATAAAGGACGTAGGAGAAGAGGCATTTGAGAGGTCTTTTAGAGATGGAGATAAATCATACTTTTCTTATACTAATCCTAATTATATAGGAGATCTAATCAAGCAACTAAGTGATACAGATGAAAGGAGATTTAAGGAATTTGTAGACAAAGAATACAAACCTTATTGGTGGTTTTTTAAGAATGGGGAATGGAGAAATGATTGGCTGAATCAGATCATAAATTCAAAAGATATTAGAAAAGGACTCAAACATAAAGTAGTGATAAGTTCAGAGTTTCTCACTCCACAAGGTAGAACTAAATCAGAGTATTCTAACTGGGATGAACTAGAATATACATTGATTCTTCTTACTGAGTACTTCTCCGAGCCTGAAGATAGCAGATCAAATATTAAGTGGGCATGGTATCATCTACCTATTTTATCAGATGCATCTTCTGCAGAGTTTATAAGATTTAGAAAGTATATAAATGGAGTTGAATATGATGAAAATGGGAATGAATTAACCTATGAAGATATCATACTTGATAAGCTTATTGAGTTAGTAAGCCAAGAGTATGATAGGATAATGCTTGTAAGGAGATTAGATGAGGAATATCAGAACAAGAATTATAGTGCCCCATTTATAGCTAATTATAATATATCAAGAAACAAGGATGGAAGTATAAAATCTATAGGGGGAGCAGAATTTAAATTCCTTCCTGCACTTAATTCTCTGAAATATGAAGATGGAAAGACATTCTTAGATAAACTTGGAGAACTTAGCAAAACAGATAATGGTTCAAATATTAAGTCCTTTATTAAAAACACTCTTCTAGAAATGATGGAAAGAGGATTTGAAGAGGAATATAACCGATGGAACAGCATAGGTGTATTAGAGGAGATGAAGAGAGTTAATAGTAAATATGATTCTGAAAGTAGAATCAGAGAAGCTCTGAGAAACTATTATTGGAATAGCAAATTAGCTACATCTCAAATTATACAGCTTGCTACTACTGACTTAGCCTTCTATAAGAATATGGAAGATTTTCAGAAGAGGTTTAAGGAAGTACATGCTCCTTCATTAAGATTAAATACTTCTTCTACATATAGAGGAGAAAGAACTGGAAGAGATTTTGAAAGAACTATATATTTGAAGGATGATGAGGTTGTTTCCTCTGTTGTACAAGACATTGTAGAAGTAATAATGGAGAAACATAACAGAGGAGAGCTCTCTGACTATGATACTGCCTCCATCTTATCTAAATATGGATATACTAACTATTCTACTAAGAATAATAGGGGAGAGAATATTCAATATGTTAAGATAGGTGATAGTGTAGTAGAAACATCTGCAGTGAATGTAGCAGACGCTCAAGCCTATAGAAGTTTAAGCTCTTATAGGGCTATTCTGGATATGCAGGGACAATGGAATGATGATATGGAAAGAGCTTATAATAATCTTCAAAGTGGCACCTGGAATGCTGAAGATTTCAATATTATCTGGCAAACTAAGAAACCTTTTGTATATTCTCAGATTGGAAAGGAAACTGGGATAAATGGTTATGAGAATATTAAAGTTCCTGCCCAACATAAAAACTCTGAGTTTCTACTGCTTGCTGCTAATAAACCTATTGGAGGAGTACTAGGGAAATCAGATAAACTAAGAGCCATCAATGAGTTTATGGAAGAGAATAATATTGATGTAGTTCAGTTTGAGTCTGCTGTAAAGGTAGGTAAACAAGGAGTTATTGATTTGAACTCAGTACACTCTTTTAATGAGACTAAAGAATATCTAAAAAATGCTACTATAAAAAATGGAATAGAGGATCCTAATGTTGTTCATAAAATTAGTTATGAACATTATGGGATACAGACTTTAACACCAGAACACTCTACTGATGCTACTCAAAGTGTAGGAACACAGGTTAGGAAGTTGATAGCTGCTGATATGCCAGATGACCCTGATTTTAGAGTGACAGTCAACGGTAAGAAATTTACTAAAGGAGAATGGTGGGGTTTGTACAATGAAGTGATCACTGAAAACATTTTAGAGTCTTATCTTAAAGAGGCTAAACGCTTTGAACTTCCAAGTAGTGTAGAAAAGATCTTACATGATAATATCAGAGGAGATCAGAGATATGGAATAGATACTTTGAAGTCCTGTACTATTAATGAACAAGGAAAATTCAATATTCCACTGTTTGAGCCCTTAGAGACACAGATGATACAAAATCTGCTTACTAGTACTTTAAAGCAAAGTATCACGAAACAGAAAACTAAGGGAGGATCTCTGATACAAGCTTCAGATTATGGTATAGTAGATAAACCTAAAATAGTTTTTGAAGGGACAGGAAAAAATAAAAGGATTAAGTATATAGAATGTTATATGCCTGCTTATTCGGAGTCTTTCTTCTCAATACTAGGAAAGGAGGGAACTCATGAATTGGATATAAATAAATTAGATCCAGAACTTAGGATTGCAATAGGGTATAGGGTACCAACAGAGAATGCATATTCAATGATTCCTCTATATATCAAGGGATTCTTACCCCAGCAAAATGGCTCTGCTATTATACTTCCAGATGAAATTACTGCTATTGCAGGGTCCGACTTCGATATTGATAAGGTATTTATAATGTTACCTGAATTTGACATAATTGAGTATGACTATGCTAGAGCTAAAGAGGATTTTAAAGAAGAACAAAAAGTAATAGAAACTCTATCTACTTTGTTTAATGAAGGGAATATCCTAGAAAATTTAGCTAATAGTCCTGTTGAATTCAGGGATTGGTTTAACAGCAATAAAGAAAATTATAGATTTTCTACTCCAAAAATACAAAAAGTTAAGTATGACTTCAATAAGAGTCCCAGAGATAATAGTTTAAGAGCTAGAAATAATCTTCTTATTGATATGATGTGGGGAGTTCTTACTCATCCTGATACTGCTTCCAGAATTCTTAATCCAGGTAGCTTTGATTATCAAAAGAGAGCTGCAAGAATAGTAAGAATTCTAGAGATGGATTCTATAAGGGATATAATATCTGAGCCCAACTCTAGAGGAGAATCCATTATAGATTATCTAATGTCATTAGATTTGAATGTCTTGAATAAAATGGCATCTAAATTTAGTAGTAGATTAGATCCTTTGGCACCTAGTACTCAAACCTATTTTCACAGACAGAATATGACTGGTGCAAATCTAATTGGTATATATGCTAATCATAATGCTAATCATGCATTGATGCAATATACAAGGTTAGAATTAAATGAAAATGGTAGCTTCAAACTTAATGGCAAGACCCTTACTTCATTACATTCTATTATGAATGATAATAGGGAGTATATCTCAAAAAACAATGCAGGATACCTTAATGCTTCAGTAGATAATGCTAAGGATCCTGTTTTGGCTGATATTAATCAGAATATGTTTACTGCCGATGCTACTATGTTATTGTCTAGACTAGGGTATAATCCTATTGAGGTTGGGTTGCTGATGACACAGCCTATTGTAAAAGATATGACACAGGCATTTCTCAAGGCAAAGGGTAATACCAAAGGATTAATAATAGCTCAAGTACTTGAAAACTACCAAGCCAAGGCAGGACTCCCAGGAGAGTTATCTTATGATTACTTTAAGAATAATAGCTTTCCTCTTAAAGATCTGGCTAATGATATTATGATGTTTAAGGAATTAAACAATGTATCTTCTAAATCCAAGATTGATTTCTACAAGAGACAGACTGCTGTCGGCTATTTATTCAAGAGAATCATGAGGGATGCTGACTACCTAAGTAATCTAGTCCAATCTACTAAGTTTGATACAGATAGAGGAGGAGCAGGTCCTACTATTGCTCATACTGAGATTCTTATGCAAAGAGTATCTAATTTCATAGAATCAATAGATGCAGATGAGAAATTCCCATTAAATGGCGCTGAAGTAATTGTAGATAATATTCCTCTTGATTCCAGTGTTGAGGTGTTAAGGGATAATATTTTGAAATCTCCTCTTCCTTTCCTTCAAGCTTTCTATACTCTTGGAGTTAAGCAGTCGGAGAATCTTCTGAGGAAATATTTTCCACAGTTTACATCATCATTTAGAGAAGTTATAGACACTTTGAGGAGTTATACCAGGACAGGAATGTTGGATGCTAAAACTATGAATAATATTTATAATGACTTGATAGCTTATATTATGTCTAAGACTCCTTTCTTTGGGGACGAGGCTACAATATCCTCTAAGGAAAAAAGGAAATGGTTTGTAACTCAATTTCCACAGCACTTTAAAGAAGTGATTTCCAAAAATGAAGATATTGCCAATCTTGACCTCATCAAAAGATTAAGAGTTGTTAGATCTGATACCAGCCCTGTAGATGTACTGGTTTTTAGAAATGCCGGAAGCTTAAATTCCTCTCTAAAGGAGAAATATATCAGGGATTGGGAATCTCTACTGTATATGAATAATCCGGAAGCACAGAAGTTAGCTCTAGACTTAATAAGATATGAGTATTATAGAAATGGGTTTGCATTTGGTCCATCTACTTTCACTCACCTGGCTCCAATGTCTGTAAAATTGGCAATCCCTGATTACATAGATACTCTAAGAGATCTAATGACAAATGAAGATGACTACTCAGATTTTGTTGATCAGTATATTTATAATCATCTGGATAATAGAGCTTTAGTTCCTATGGTACCTAGTGGTACTACAACTAGGTTTACAACAGACAGAGGAAAATTGAGATCTACTGTTGAATTTACAATTAGTCCAGATTCCAATACATCAGATAGAAAAGTAGTAAAGAACTCTGTAAAGCTAGGTGATTACATAGCGTATGATTTCTACAGCTTCATAGCTAAGATGCATGACGGAAAGATTGCCTACTATGAATTAGAAAGTGCTTCTAATGATACTGCTATATACAGGAGAATATTTCCTCTAGGGATTAAGAACAACTTTATTGAATATGAATATGGTAAAAATGTAAAAGAAATTGAATCTATATTCTCCAAGGATACCGAAAGGTACAGTGATATTACTTCTGAAGATGATTCTTCCTCTATAGATAACTTATCAGGAGGGGATTCAATAGAATCAAGCAAGTTGAGAGTTGAAGATCAAGATTTAATCAATAGAGCTTTCAGTGAGGTATATGGGGCATCTCTTGAAGATTATACTAGGGAAGATGATATTTTATCTGTACAACCTAATACAGAGTATAGGGATGCAAATGGAGATATTATTTGTGGAGCAATAAATACAAAATAGAAAATATATGGCTAGAACTTGTGCATTAATTCCTCAAGTTACCAATAATAAAGGCCAGAAAGTAGACAGCAAGCTCTTTAAGGGCTTGCTGGACTACACTGGCAATAATAGAGAGGAAGCAGTCAGACTTTATCTAATTACTAAAAATGCTGACTTTATTAGAAATTGGAATCCTAAGTTTACTCTAGATGATAATAATGAGCCTAAGATTCAGGATTTACTTAGAGAATTACCTAAATATGGCGAAAAAATTTCAGAGGCGAAAATCATTAAGATGCTCAACAAAGAGGTAGGCTACTATAAGAGAGGGTCAGACAGGCCAGCACTTTGGATAAACAATGATGAGAACTATCGAAAACTACTCCAGAAGGCTATATCTTTTAATCAAAATTCAGATTTTAGAAATGACTATGTGGCCAGAATCATTAAGATCCAGGATAATGAATCTTATAGAGAATTTATAGGTGTAGAAGTCAGGAAGAGGAATAGAATGCTGTCTCTGGAAGCAGATAAAATGGAATATAATACTAATCTTAATAATAGGTTAAGAGATATTCTAGAGTCGCATGGTGTTAAGGTAGGAGTATTAACTAATTTAGAAGAGAGACTAGGAATAAATGGAGTGGCAGATTTTGATACAGCAAAAGTATCAGCTGATGGGATGATTGAACTAATAAGATTAGCTAATGGAGATAGGGGGGAGAGGGCTCTCCCAGAAGAATTTGCCCATTTTGCTCTAGAAGCTTTAGGTGATCATCCCCTAGTTAATAGACTTATTAATAATCTACACTCCAATAACCTAGTTGAAGATATATTAGGGGATGAATATGAGACCTACAATACTTTATATAATGGAGATACTGTTAAGTTAGCTAAGGAAGCAGCTGGTAAATTGCTTGCTAAGCATCTATTAAATACAGAACCTATAGAGCAAAAACCCTATAAAAACTTATTAGAAAGAGTAATAGCAGCTATTAAGTCCTTCTTTAAGACTATAGGAACTACTCAGGTGCAAAGAGCTATCTATCAAGCAGATACTCATTTTAAAGAATTAGCAAGAGATATCCTCAGTGGAAGACTCGATGAGGATATTAGCGTTGATAATATAGCATCTGGAGATAAGCTCTATCAAATAAGTGAGAGAGTTCAGAGGGATAAGAAACTCCTGACAAATATAATTGGAGTAGAATCAAAGAGATTAAAGATTTATGAAAAGAGAAATCCGAAGAGTCAATTTGATGTAAAGCAAAGAGAGTTTATAGACAAACTTCAGTTAATGCTTGATGAGAATAATGAAATTGAAGGAATATATTCTTTCTTAACTAGTGCACTTGAAGAGATGGGAAAATTAAGTAATAGGCTCTCGTCTATTAGAGATAATTCAAGTGGAAATATTGCAAAGGAAGCTTCTGTACTTAGAGATATAAGGAATTATATCTACTCTTATGGAGACATCATTGAAGAGATAAGAGATGTGTTATTAGATGAAGAGAGGTATAAAGACAATAGATATGGACAGAAAGTTAGAGGGATTCTAAATGATACTGCGGCCTTGATTGCTGATCTAAGAGTTGAATATAATAAAGTAGCAATGCCACTATTCTTGGATTTTCTAAAGCCCTTCATTGGAAATCAAGTGGAGATATCATTTGGAAAATATAAGGGCAAGACTATGGCAATTGAGGACTTAATGACTGCTGTTGATAAAGATATATCAATTTTTGACAGGTGGTTAGATAGTATGGCAGACTCCTCAGATATTATACTAAGAGTAGTAGATCAAGCAGTTAAGAGAAGTAAGGAAAATGCCAGGACTGAGACCTTAAATATAATGAAGCAACTGCAGGCAGCTACTGTTAAACTGGAGAGAGCAGGCATTAAGGATACTGATTGGATGTTTGAAAGGGATAATAATGGTGATATGACAGGGTATTATATATCTGAAATAAACTGGCCATTATTTAAGGAAAAAAGAGATGAATTTATAAAGTCTCTTGATGAAAAGTATGGGGATGCTCCTATGGGAGAAGATGCTATAAAATATAATAGAGAACAGTGGGATTGGATAAAGAATAATATGGAGAAAGTGGGTGGTAAAATGGTGCCAAAGTTATCTCTGTATACTAATTCTAAATTTAACCAATTGTCTGATGCTCAGAAAGAATATTACAATACTGTCATGGATATTAAGGCTAAACTGGATTCCTATTTACCTGAAAAAAGTACTAATCTTCTTAATGCTGTTAAGATAAGAAAAGACCTCCTGGAAAGAGTTAAATCATCTGATAGCGTTAAGTCAGGAGCTAGGCAAGTCTGGGAAAGTCTTAAAGATCTTGTTATTAGAAGATCAGATGATACTGACTTTGGAGAAAAGAATATTATGATGGATTTTGAGGGAAGAGAAGTGCAAACTCTTCCTATATATTATACAAGATTAAAAAAGGAGGAGAATCCTAATGATATATCAACTGATATAGTTTCTACTCTAACAGCCTATGCAGCTATGGCTAATGACTATAAAGAAATGAATAAAGTCATTGATGTCCTTGAAGTAGGAAGGTCTTTGATTCGAGATAGGGAAGTGACTCAAACAAATGGTGAAAGACCTTTGGTAGAGAAGTTTAAGATATTCGGTAGAACCATTGAGAATAAATTAACAAAGAGTGGAGACGCTACAAATATCAGCAGTAGACTAGAAGATTTTTTTGACATGCAGGTGTATAATAGATATATGAAGGATGAAGGAACATTCGGTAAAACAAAAATAGACAAGGGTAAAGCTGCTAATTTGTTAAATACGATAACTTCTATAGGTAATATGGCTCTCAATACACTCCTTGCAGTCTCTAATGTAGCTACTGGAAAGGTAATGATGAGGATTGAAGCTTTCTCTAAAGAATTCTTTACAGAAAAGGATGTCTTGAAGGCAGATAAAACTTATATGAGAGATATTAGGGCTTTTCTTGGAGAAATGGGGAACAGGATAAAGATTAGTAAATTAGCATTATGGAATGAAAAATTCAATATAATGCAAGACTATGAACAGAATATAAGAGATCTTAATTTTGACAGGAAGACTTGGTTCAGCAGAATGTTTAGTATGAATGCCCTGTTCTTTTTGACTAATGCAGGAGAACATTGGATGCAAACCAGAACATCATTAGCTCTTGCTAATGCCTATAAAATGAAGGCCCCTGATGGTAGAATTGTAAGTCTATATGATGCTATGGAAGTAGTTCCTGTAGATAAAAATAATAAAAGAGCTGGAGCAAGGTTGCAACTGAAAGAGGGATATACAAAAGAAGATGGAACTCCCTTTACTAAAGAAGATGAGTATAAATTTAGTAGAAGAAGTGCAGCACTCAATGAAAGAATGCATGGTATTTATAATAAGGCTGATAGAAATGCTCTTCAGAAATTAGCCCTAGGTAGACTTGGGATGATGTATAGAAAGTGGATGAGATCTGCATACAATAGGAGGTTCAAACCTGCAGCTTATAATTATGATTTGGATGCATGGACTGAAGGATATTATAGAACCAGCGGCAGATTTCTACTTCAATTAGCTAGAGACCTAAGAGAGACCCAATTTAATATTGCAGCCAGATGGAATGAACTTACTGCAACAGAAAAAGCTAATCTAGTTAGAGCTATGACAGAAGTAGGGCACTTTGCTGTAGTAGCCACTATATTAGGCATTATTGACTGGGATGACGATAAAGATAGACCTTGGGCAATGAAAATGGCTGAATATCAGGCTAGAAGATTATATACTGAAATTGGAGTAATGATTCCTGGTCAATCTATGGTTACGGAAGGATTAAGAATATTACAATCACCTGCAGCTGGCATTAATACTATACAGAATATCTTGAATCTTACTAAATTACTCAATCCTATGAATTATATAGATGAGTTGGAATATGGAAGATATAAGGGGCATAGTACTGCTTATAAAGCATTCTTTGATTCTCCTGTAATCCCATTCAATAAGACTATTTATAGGGGATTACATCCTGAAGAAGCTATGTTATTCTTTAAACAACAATAATTATGATATTTATTATTAATATACTACTAACTATAGTAACATTCATAATAGCCTTATTCCTATTTATGTGGCTGTCTGGAGAATCAGATAATGACTTATAATGAAAAAGGGTAAAGGAAATTCTCCTTTACCCTTATTTTTTTTTACCAAGTTATATATTAGAAGCTATAGCATCTAATCGCCTGATCTCTTTCTTCTTGTGATATAGAGTTAAACTTTTCAGTTGTCCATCCCTTATTTATCAGGACTTCTCTAATTTCATTATCTAATGTATCAAAGGAAGATCCTATAGAATCTCTTAAATCAATGGAAGAGACTTCATAAGATGCCTCAGCATATTTTCCTTCATTTATCATCTGATAATAAGCAATAAGATGAGGCTGTAATTTCTTCCAGTTAGATACTTTAATCCATAAGTCTCTAAAGAAATTCTTAATCTTATTAAGCAATCCTTTTTCTTGCCTAGATATCATATAGTCTCTAAATCCTTCTGCCATATCCTCTTCAAGTGACAGATTATCCTTATCCCCATACATTCTTTTAGCTTCATCATAAAGAGCTTGTCTTTCGGGTTGGTCAAGAAGCAGATCAAATACTACATGGAATGCTTCATGATAAGCAGTTCCTTCTGCAGCTATATCTGATAAAGTGATTATTCCGTTATTTAATTGCCCCCAAGCAACAGCTCCTAATTCTCCTGCTCTAATAAGTCCAGACGATATTTTTACTCTATCCTCTCTGGATAATTGAGGCAATACTCTATTTAACCAAGACAGCTCCTTTTCTTTATTCCATATAGACCTATTAGCATCTACTTTTCTGAATTTGGTTAAATCTAGGTCAGGCTCAAACTCTTCATCCTCTTCAATAATAGATTGTTCCGCTTGAATAGCTCTATTAGCTCCAGTAAAAGAGGAGGGAGTAGAAATTATAGTAGCTGGAGTATCCTTTGTACTTGCTCCTACAGATCTAGGAGCATCCACCTCTAAATTAGATATAATGGTTTTCTCATTAGCCATATCCTGTACTCTCTGAGGATTCTTACTAAGAACCTCCTTGATAGTATCCTTAACCTGCTGTTCATTCATAGTTAAAGGATCATTCTCAATAAGAGTAAATGAATTACCATTAGGAAATATTACCAGATATGAGTTACTAGCTATATGAGGAGTTTCTTCACTATATCCTCTAGTAAGATTAGGAATCTTAGTCATATAAAGATCTACCCCATTTATCTTACCAATACGAGCCAAATACCCTCTATATAGTTTATCATCATGAACAAAGTATCCTACTTCAGAGTTCTCCAGGTTATATTCTGGTAGCACATTATTAATAGGATCTTGAATTTCATTCACACTATTAAATATAGGTAATGAAGAATCTACTCTAGCAGGAATATTAGTCCTAACAGCACCAGCTAATGGAACATTCACAGCAGGATTATACTTAATTATTATACCTTTTTCCTTTGTTATATTATCGACATTATTGTTACTATCATAACTTAATCTAAATGGCAGAATAGCTAGAGTAGTAATAGGAGTATGATACTGAGATTCAAATAGATTCTTGTAAGCGCTCAATTGAAGTGTATAATAGTCATAACTGCTCATCCTTTGAGATGGGGCCTTGGTCCTGAAGTAATTAACTTTCTCTCCATATTTATTGATAAAGTCATGAAAACTGTATTTGCTTGTCTTTATATCATATATCCTGAAATTACCATCAGAATCTACTGAAAGAATGTCTACTTCTCCTGCAACTCTTGTTCCATCTTCATATTTCTGAAAGAGCACAATATTATTAGTCAAGAATCTTTCCCCTCTTGTCTCCATATTAGATCTTATCTCAGTTAGAGAGTCAATAAGTTCTGAGAAAGCCTGATCACTTACATTAGATGGCTTGATAGGAGTTTCATTAGATGTAAAGAATCTTCTTACTATGTTATCTATTATGCTCCCAGCATCTAAAGCTCTCTTGGAATTGGTACCAGATATACTATCTTGTATAATAGTAGCTATTTCACTCCTACTCTTTACATCAGTCTTATTATTATAAGGGGTTAAGTCTACTTTATAACGGTTACTTAAAGTAGTGAGATAGTTATTAAACCTAATAGGATCATCTACTAGTTGGGCTAGTTTAGCCCTCATCTCCTTTAGAGTATCTAATTGCTTCTTTGATACTACCCAATTATCACCCAATCTTTTATGCACCCTATCATATGCATGATACACACCATCATCCTCTAATATATAATAATAGTCACTATCTGTCCTATCTTTATCTACCTTTCTTTGATTTTCAGCTATACTACCTATTACCTTTTTAATATTAGTAGAAGTATCTTCTCTGGCTGCTACTTTAGATTTAACTTCTTCTGCTTCCTTACCTGTAATATACTTTTGAGTCTCTCTATCAAGTATCTTACCACTAGGTAGTAGTACTTTATTATTCCACATCATGGAGCCATTAGAAGCCTCCCCAAAATTATTGCTTATCCAAGCTAAATCATTGATTAATTCAGCATTCTTTGGATGAACTTCCTGCCCATTGCTGTCATAAATAATTCCCCTGGTCAAATCTGCATGATAGATGATTCCTCCTGCAATTATTTTAGTTCCAGGGATAGAACTATCCAGCCCTCCTATTGGATTCTGTATCTTTCTTGTAATGCCTGGAGACATAGAAGCAGGACTTACAGAAGCATGTAAATTACCTTCTATATCAAAATAATCAGTAGTAAACCAGCTACTTATTACTCTAGCATCAGAGATATTTGAAGTAAGTACATTTGAATTAATTAACATATTATTGTACCCACCATTATTTATCATACCAATATTTACCTGAATAGGCAAATCAAAGTCAAGAAGAGTGTCTAATATCTGTTGAGTAACAGCATTAATATCCACTGTGGACTGGCCTTCTCTAATATCATCAGTAGTAAATATACTACTTATAAAATTAGGGTCATTTAATACTATGAATGTAGTATCCTGTTTCCTAATTCTCTTTCCATTGATATTCTCATATATTTCTTCTCCCCTAGCATTTCTATATGTTTTGGTAAATTTAATACCACTTCCATTCTCTGAAGAAAACCAATCAATATGTACAGTTCTAGTATCTCCACTAGTATCTATATACAAATATTTTCTTAGCTCATTCATAGCCTCTGTGACATCTGTCTCACCATTAGAAGAAGCTAGCATATTAATTGCTTTTAATATACTCTTAAATATTGGAGTGTTCTGAACTTGGATATCTTCAGGGTTAAATTCTCTCTTATTAAAGTGCTTTACTCTTACCGCTGCAGGAGAGTATTTTCCTGCAGCATTAGGTATGAGAAGGTACAATCTGCCTTCCTTATTACTCATATCTACAGGTTTAATAACAAGACTATCATCCAGTCTATTATTAGTTGATAATGTGCCATTTCTAACTATACCGAAAATAGCAGATCTCCCTGGTGCAGATACATTAGGAATATCAGCTAAACTCTTCTCTTCTGTACCATAAGGAATCTTTCCTACCATTATCTTTGATACTCTAGTGGTAGGAGTAGCTATGAATCTCTTAGTCTTATCTCCTAGCTCTCTAAACTCCTTTCTTATCCTCTGCTCGAGAGCTTCCAGTCCTTCATATCTACTTACTGAATATTCAGATTCATCAAGACTACCTATTATCTGATTATTCTTAGTATCTATAAGGAAAATAGTATTATCATTAAAGCTTGGATCAATCATAAATCCCACATCATCTCCAACTCTAAGGTTGCCTTCATTAATATAATTAAAGGCATTATTATCTTTAAGATAATTATATATAGCATCAAAATTTACTCCCTGTTGCCTTTCAGGAGCTACTATATTAAATGGTCTAAAATCACCTTCTTTGCTAGCCTCAATGTGTATCTCAGGTATAGAGGGCCTATAATAGAGTCTACTATTTGAAGGTCCTTTATCTATAGGCTGGATAGGTTCTATCTTATCATTAAAGCTCTTATTCTCCTCTTGAATATTAGAAAATTCTATATCACCGACAGGTGAGGCATAGGAAGAAACCATAGAAGAACCAGCATTGACAGGAGGGATAGTAGTAGTTTCACTACTTCCTGTCACATCAGATATTGGAGCTGTAGGATCAGGAGATCCTTTCTCTTTCAATACTCTATAACTTTGAGAAAAGTTATTTCTAAACCTCTCATCATTATTAACTTGGGTCAAAGCTTTAAACAGAGCATATTGAGCCTCCTGAAATTTAAGGAGATTTTGTTCAGGAGTCAAGGCCTCATCATATGTTGCATCCTCATCCTCCAAATAAGGAGAATTAGGATTAGCAAGTTCATTTAAATTAATGGATCGTTCATATTGATTTTGCCATATCTTTAAAGCATCATCTTTTACTATTTGCTCTTCTGGAGCAGCATTTAATACTTCCTTAAGTTTTATGTTGTAATCCTTAGTTTCCTTATAATTCTTAGCTAATGAGTTACCTGTATCACTTAATTCATCCACTACTTCATTTTTCAGAATATCATGACTATCATCATTAACAATTTTTCTAAATTCTGATAGTGTAGTAGCTTCAGATAACTTAGACTTGATATCATTTTTAACCCTATTTGTCTCTCTGTCTAATCTTTTTTTAACGGCATCAGCACGTTTCTTCCTTGATTTATTAGGGTCTGCAATGATATCTTTTAAAGACTTATTAATATTTTCGAGTCCTTTACTAATCTTATCCAGATCCTTAATCTTATTAACTAGAGATTGTTTCTCATCAAAGGATACAGAAGGAGAATCATCTGCAAGTAATGTCTCTACAGTAGTTTTGAATAAAGGATTAGAACTCAAGGATTCTATCATATCTTCTTTAGTAGAATATCTATATTGAGATGATAACTGTGGAGAAGATGTTAAAAGAGAGTTTATGCCCTCATATATCTCACTAGATAATTGATCATATCTTAATATATGATCTCTAAATTGCTGCTTTAAGAACAAGCTATTCTCTAAAGTCTCCTCATCCATATTAGGATAATTTTCCTCAAATAATTGCTTGTCCTGACTATAAGTATCTATCTTAGATTTAAGTAGTTCTATCTTCTGTTGCAATATAGCTCTTACAGATTCTATGTCCATAGCATTACCATTCTGAATGAATGGTCCTTCTCCATTTTTTGATGTTTCTTGTATAATAGAGATTATCCCATCATCTGATAAATCAACAGAATTCTCAACTAATCCCTTTAAATAATTTAGATCTCCAGCATTATCAAACATCATAATGTCAGAAATGAATTGGGCAGATTCTGCTGTCTTATAATTATATGTATCATCAGAATCCAAAGCTCTATTCATATCATCTTGTATAGCCAAGTGCCTGACTAGACCATTATAATAACTATTAATTTCTTTGCTATTCTGTAATCTTGTATTTATCTGAGTAGCTACATTATTAGCTTCTTGAGCCTGATTATATGCCTCTCTCATCTCAATAAAGGCATTGTTCTCTAATGTAATAGGAAATCCTCCTCTCTTCAACATAGGTACACCTATGGATCCTATTAGAAATCCAGACATGAAATCCACAGCAGTATCACTATCTTTCATTGTATCAGAATAAGATTTACCAAAAGCTGACCATAGGTTTGCTGTAAGTTCTCTCTTTTCTGGATTAAATATACTCTCATTAAATGTATTATAATCAGTGTAATTCTGGGGAGTACTGCTAATGATGGATTGCATAACTTCTTCAGTACCCTCAGAAAAAGCATCTAATGCTTTTTTACCTCCGGCTTTAGCTAGATACCAGGCCGCATTATCAGCTGCAAAGGTATCCCCAGTCCTCTTTAAAGCACCCTTTAGTCTCTTAGCAGTACCAAACCCTCTAGAAAAAAGATTCCCAAATTGAATATTATTAGACATAGTTAGCAAAGCTATATTAGAGGCAAATATAAAATTGCCAGCCTTAGTAGCATCATCTTCTATGTCTTGAAGAGTCTGTATATACTGATTATTTAATTCTCCTAAATCATAGCCCATAGAAGCTAATTCATTATATCTCTGAGTTGCAGCAGCTTTCTTGTAATCTACTTCTTCATTTCTATTTGAGATTGCTTCTATGCTTGCTTCTCCTATGGATGATGTAAGGGAAGGAACAACTCTAGATAAAAATTTAGGGGCTCCTGACAAAAGTTTAGATACTCCCATACCAGGTATAATCATACCTTCAGTATAACCTAGATTCTGAAATAAGTCAGCCCAAAATATACCAGATCCCATTTTACCTATAAGAGATCTATCTTGATACTCATTTCCCCTATAAATAGGAAATGCTTCTCTTGTAGATTCCTGCCATTCAACTAACTTATTATTAACCGCATTATTCCATAATCTGTCTATCTCCCCTGAACCAACAACTTCAAATATCCCATCTACTAAACCTATAACACCACCTACAGCAGTAGTACCTGCAATGACTAAGTTATTTACTAAGGCATTGCCAGCCATATCCCATCCTGATTGTTTGCGAGCCCTTAGATCATCTATAGTAAGTCCCTCATTAATAGAAGTGGGTATATCCCCTAAATACTCATCATATTTAGAATCATTCGTGAAGTATTGTCCTACATTACGATTCCTAGGCTTTGTCTCAAATGGCTTATACTCTTCTGTAAGATAAGCAGGATTCCAAACAGGAGCAACATCAGATCCTCCTATTTCTTGCTCCATATAATAATTTTTATTTTCTTCTTCCATATCCATATTTATTCAGATTCTGCAGCAAATAACTCCAATAAGTCATACAATGCTGTAGAGCCCATAGTTCTTATATATTCATCTCTCCTCTCTCCACCATTCAATTCATCTTGAAGAGTATTAACAGCTAGTACTCTTCCACTACTATCCATTAAAATTTTAACTATATTGCCACTTGTAGCATCATATAATGCAGCCCCTTGATGATTGGGAAATCCTTCAATAGGAAATATAGAAACATTAGACATATCTCTAACATCTGCACCAGACATGATAGCTTGGTACTGTTGATGAGATATTGGTGATAAATTCCTAGCTATATTATTAGAGAAATCCCCAAGATATTCATTAGCTTTACTTATTTCCTGATTAAACTTATCTACATTTTCTAGACCATAAAGTGTATATGGTTCTCCTTCATAAACCAGCTCCAGTTTAGGATCACCTCCCTTATCTAGTACTCTAATTTGAACTTCATTAAAATCTATATCATCTAGTTGTTTATAGCTAAGGAATTTTCCCCTATCATTTACTAATCCAAACCCCTTCTTCTTAATATCTTCCCTAGAAGCAGATTTCAGAACATTTTTGATCCCAGCTCTTACCTTTTTATACTGTGTTTCATCAATATTTAGAGGAAAGAAAGAGTTATCTTGCTTTGCCTGAGTTTGATCCAGCTGTAGGCCTATACTTATATTTTCATATGGAGTGCCTCCTAAGAATCTATATTTTTCTTCTAGTTCTGTTAGATTTCTACGCTCCTCTACTAATTTCTCTCTAGCTTTATCAAGATTTCGAGAGGCCTTTATATACTGGCTATAACCTAGTGGTAATCCATCAGGGCTAGTCTGTATATCTACTCCATCTATAGATCTGGATAATCTGCCAGGAGATTGTATATAGGCATGTATTTTACTCATATCGAATGATGGATTGTTTACTACGCTATGATACTGTTCGAGAGCCATATCTAGTTCTCTTTGTGCTGAATCCAATCTATCTGTAGTATATCCTGTAGTAGTAGGTCTTAATCCTCTAAGAGTCTCTAACTGCTCTTTAGGCATTTCGCCTGTAGCTCCTAGCACAGCTCTTGGGGCTATTAAAAGAGACCTCTCTTTAGGGGTATCTTCTTTGCCTGAACCTCTTCTAGACAGGTAATCTCTCATAGCATAGTCATAATATTTATTATTCAGAGTCTGGTAATCAGTTTTGCCTATAGCTTCCCATAGCCCCCTTCCAGCATAATTATAGGCCCTGTCTATTAGTTCCTGATTATTCCAGTTGGGAATTTGAGAACTACCTATAACATCATCTAATATCTGCTTAAGTATAGCTTGCCCATTAGGGCTTTTCTGTAATACATCCACAATTTCTTGGGGGCTATAACCACTCCTTACTATTGATTCAAAATATTGCCCCCCTAATATATTACTCCACTTTCTAGGGTCATCTCTTATAACTTGAGAAAGATTTTTTGCAGCTTCTCCAGCCTGTTTAGCTAAGGCCTCTCCAGATTGCATTTGATATGAAAGAGAGGGATTTCTTATTAAATCATCAAGACTGAGCATAGAGGCATCAGTATTAAACATCATGGTATTATCTCTTAATAAGGCCTCTCTCTGCTCATTAATTAACTCATTCCTCCTTTGATAAGCTTGTTCTATGGGTATTATATCCTTAGAATATCTTTGTCTCATATTAAGTATATTCTGCCTACTGATAGGACTTAATCCTTCTCTTGCCAATTGCCCAGCTTGTTTCTCAAGATCATCAGAATAAGACTTATATAGGTTATAGGCATAGGGATCAGTCTGTTCATTAGCTAATTCATCCCATACATTAGCTTTAGCTGATAAATCTGCATAGGCATTTTCAATATCTTGATGGGCTTCTGTAGACATCTGTACAGGCTGTAGCATCTCAGCATAGGAAAAAGGCTTGAACTTACTATTAATTACAATATAGTTAGCTGGCATACTCACCTCCTTCTTTATATTTCCAAACAAATCCTCCTGCTGTCTTTCTATTACCCCTGCAACAAGAGCCTATATGTCTTGCATCTACTCCAATTGTCCTTTGAGCATCTTTAGCACAATCCCAATCTCTAACAAATACCCCATCTTTAGTAAATTGCATGATTTTAATTTTCCTTGCTTGAGCTATTTTGCTTTTTGTAGATGATGATAAGTGTTTGCCATAATTATAGTGTAGAGTAGTGTCTACTCTTGCACCATCACCTCCTAAAGTTCCATTATACCCATGATAGTAACTATCATGATTTTTAATTTCTTCAATCTCAAGAGAATTTAATTTGTTATTCAAGTCCTCAATGGTTTGACAAGTAACTGTATGCAATATGGAAAACTCAAAATAATCTAATCCATATTTTATAATTGCTTTACCAAATCTGCACCCTACTTTAGGGGTATGAGTTCTATGAGAGTTTATTCTCATTTTAGGATTATTAGTTTTACCTATATAGGATTTACCATTCTTGGCATTCCTAAATCTATAAATATATCCAATGTACGCCATATTATCTGTTCGGTATTGTTATATAATTTAATCTAGAATTAGATTTTCTTTTACTTGCTCTTGCAGCTTCTGCTCTTACAGATTCTTTCTCTATATCACTCAAATCTTGATACCCATTCTTATAATGGATCCTACCATTTCTGTCAATAGAGTAATATAGGGCATTGTTAGTGGAAATCATGTTTCTTGCTGTCTCTTCTTTACCTATGTCTCCAAGAGAGTCAAATAGGTTGGTTAGATTAGCAGCTCTTCCTGCAGAAGATCTCATATCTGCCTGGTCTCTTAATTGAGCCTGAGCAGTTTTTGCTTGTAACCTCAATTTATCATTTGCTTGATTGGCTATAGCAGCTCTTAATCCCATTTCAGAGTTAAATTGGTTAGTTCCTCTATTGAATGCCTCAACTCTTTCTCTTTGGGCAAGATTATACTCTTCAGCCTGCCTAGCTAAATCACCTAGTCTACCTTGAGCATTATAATCAGCAGCTAATAACCCAGCCATAGCTGTAGCTCTATTCCCCCCTGATTGATTCACTATAGCTCTTCGGGTAGCGCCTGATTGAGCATTTAGCTTATTGATATAATAGTTTCTGTCTAATGGCTTATATGTCAAATAATTTCCTATTGGGGTGTAATCTACTTCTGTAAGATTGTCGGCTACATTACCTATCATATTAGCACTACTATAATCTGGTCTATTAGTCAAACCTAAAGCATCAGATAGAACACCTAAACCTGAGCCAATAGTAGGAGCATATCTCAGCCATGATAAACTTCTATCTTGTACAGGAGTAGTTGAAGAAGGCCATTGTGTACTTCTATTACTCCTTAAAGATTCTACAGTAGGGGAAGGCATTCCTACTAAATAATTTCTATCCTCATTCAGAACAGAAGGAAAATTTTGCACTTGAATACCTCCGTCTGCAAAAAGACGGCCTCCCTTAGCATATTTTCTGGATTGCCTTTCACTTTTAAGTTGTTCCTGTGCTTGTTGTAACTTTATCATAGTATCTATTAAACCTCTTTTACTTATAGGATCATTTGGTCTTTCTGAAGACTCTTTGCCCATTCTCTCAGCAATATCTGCAAATGAATGATTGGAGTAACTTGTAGGAAGATTATAAGAAGATAATAAATCTTTTGTAGCGAATAATCTATTACTAAAGATATAATCATTAAATTTCACCTCTCCCTGCTCAACAAGGTTAGGTGTCCCATCAGGTGCAATACCCATTGGGACTCCCTCTAAAGGATTCTCTTCATGAATTCCCCCATTGCCAATAACAGTAACTCCATTTGAGAAATCACCTCCATGTACCAAGCTTCCACCGTCTGCATAGGTATTGGAAAATCTATTAGCAGCTCTTCTCTGTCTTTCTATGTATTGTGGATTTTCTCTGATAGATTTTTTAGGAGACAACACCTTTTGGAACATAAAATCAGATAATTGGTTAAGATCTGCATCTTCTTGATTCCATATTTCATATCCTGGTCTTGAGGGTAAATATTCCTCTATGAAGAAGTCTATCTGGCTTTCTATCCCATCTTTCCTATCTTTATCTTTTAAAAATTTCCTGTATCTAGATAGAGAATCACTACTTTTCGAGTCAGTAAACTGGAATAATCCATAATCCTCCTCTCCATTTTTATACTTACGGCCAGCAGTATGATCAAATCCAGATTCTCTATATATATTATCCATTATTACACCATACTGATCCTTTGTTAGTCCTTTCTTCTTAAGATAAGAAGATACTTCATTTGCCTTATTAGTATCTACATCTCTAAAGTAGAGATTATTATTTTTATCAATATTGTATATTCCAAGATCAAGAGCCGTATAATAATCATTATTGTTTAGAGCAGTTTTATATCTATCAAGCCTGCTCTTATCTATATATCCGGATGTATTGCTAAGTAAAGAATCTCTTAACTCCATAGGTTCTAAATCTTCTATTGATGTTCCATCATATCTGGAACTTTCTCTAATAACTTTATCTCTAAAATTATCCATAGAAGATTTATCATACAAGTCATTCTCAGATTTACTGATTATAAATTCAGGAGCCTGGTATTGCCACCATTCTAATGGTCCTCCATCTGCATGCTTCCATTTAGAAGCATTCCTAGCGAAGTTTGCTCTTTTCACAAGGGTGGAAGAATACCTATCCTTATTAGCAAGTATATGCCTTGCATATTCTTGAACACCCATACCAGCTCTTTTAGCAGCTGCTGTGAATTTACCCCTATTCTGCTTCTTGATATGAATTTTACCCCCATCAGCTGCATAAGCAGCCATAGCATTAATATCATTTTGAGTATCTATATTGGCAGCCCTATTCTCTAGAGAAGCTAAATTTTTGGCATTAGCTAGTTTTATCTGCTGATTATAAGCATCAGCCTGTTTCTTTGCTTTAGTATCACCAGCAATCCATCCGCCTATAGCACTACCTAATCCTAAGACCCCCCCTATAATAGCTCCTGGTACTCCTCCTATAGCAGCCCCTGCTCCTGCACCAGAACCTATAGAACCTAGTGTATTTCCTAATCTTTGTCCAGTAGTTCCACCTCTTACATCTGTCCAGGAAACTCCTTCAAGAGGAGAATAATTGCCCCATTCATTCAATAAATCTTCATTATTATTAGCTCCGACCACATATGATTGAGCTTGGTCTATGGAGTTTTCAATAGCTGAAGTATCAGCTAATTGAGCATTTTGCATACTAGCCCCCAGCATATTAGATAAACCTGCTCCTACAGCAGAGATATTACCACTCAAAGCTGAAGCTTTATCCATTGCACTAGGAGTCTGTATATCTCCACCATCCACAAATATATTAAGTGGTTTATTGGATTTTCTTATAATTCTTCTTTTAGGCATATTATATATGTTTGATTACAAAGATAAGATACTATTATGAAAATATCAACTGTTTATATAAAATGATAAGGGTGAATAAATGAAATCATTTACTCACCCCTTAGAAAGTTATTATTCAAAATAATGGACTATCATATCATGAAGTAGGGTTTTATTAGTGTTCTGGGTTTCCATTGACAACTTGATATACAACCAAGGATTTCTCATTCTATCTCTATTATTTGAGATATCCCTTGGTATATTAGCCCTCCATATTCTGAACTTCTTTTTTAATGTTGCAGGTTTCCCAATAACATTATTAAGAGTAGAAACACCTGACTGATACTCATTCCAAGTGGTCAAAGTATCAAAGGTAGTATTAAGTAAAGAGTCTTTATCCCAAGAATCTGCTCTAAATTCCAGAGTATTGAATACTTTATCTAGAGGCATATCAGGATTAGCTATTATAGTAGTAGAGAAAGGCTGATACTTATTAAAGTACATATTATAATCTCCCTCATTATGAAGCCATACTCTATACACAGTACCTCCACTTGCAGGATTAAGAGCTAGTCCCTTATCTTTAAGATTTATAAAATAAGGAGTATGCTCATAACTATAAAAAGAAGAGAACTGAGAGAGTGGTTCTGAAAATGCTAGGCACTCATCCTTCGATATAAAGAATACATCTCCATTTACCTTGTCATAATAAGTAACAAAGCCCTTGAAATTAACAGGATCCCATATGTTTATGCCAGTTGATTTGGCATTGATCCATGAGTGGAATCCTAATCTATCAGATATATTATCGAGCTTTCCATTAAATAGAAATATTCCTTTGGTTATATCATCTATAAAATATATTCCATTAGGTGTTTCACATATTGACCATTTATTGGAGCACCCCACTTTATCAGTTATATATCTTTTACCATTTACCTTTCCACTATTAGCTATTTCAATAGGTACCCCATCAGTAGAGGAAACTTGCATCTGTTCATTATACAATATCTGACTAATTCCTTGATCTTGAAAAGCTATGAGATTATTATTAAATCTTCTTATGGCTCTAACACTTCCTTTATCTCCATCTAAATCTAAAGTAGAAGCTAAGGTAATATTAGTCCAAGAATCCACTAATTCTCCAGCAGTCTTAGTCTTTGTCCAAGTAATTGCATTATGGAAATTATTCAGGTTTAATCTCTTCGAGTTGACACCTCTATAGCTAAAGAAATTATTAGTCTGACTATATACATCATTCATTAAATTAAAATTAGTAGGAGTTACAGCAAAGTTGGATGTTTGTCCCCTATTCCTATCATACCTACCATCAAGATTAATTCTTGTTTCACACATAAATGATATAATATCAGTTATAGCATTCTGATCTTCAAGAGTAAATGGATAAGTCTTTAGATGATCATATCTCTGATAATACGTATCTCCTTCTGTCCAGCTAATAAAAACTACATTTTTAGGATAACCATCTGCATCAACAAGAGATACAGGCTCTCCAGCAGGAAGCCATTGATTATTCTCAAATGCTTCCTCAGTTTGACCCCCAAACCTATTCTGAACATTATCATTATATAACTCAGCTAGCCATAACCAACCAAATTCTGGGCCATATCCAGATTTAGAGCCATTAACCCTAGTTGATATCTGTATATCCAATACATCTTGAGATACTCCATCAGCTACCTTTACAGATTCCCAAAAGAACTTAAAGTTACCTAAACTCTGTTTTGAGGTAGAATTAATATTCCATGTGGTAGTACCATCGTTAGGATTAATATCACCATCCTTCAATGTAGGAAGGATTCTAATTCTCTTAGAAGATTCATTACTATAGTTGAGTGCCAATACAGCATGAGGAGTTGACTTATACTTCATGCTTATAGCATCAGTACCTTTTATTTGGGATGATTCATTACTTTTTATAGTGGTATAATCAGATCTGAAGATACTATGTAATAAGACTTGGCCTTCCTCTACCTCCTGTGATTTAGTAATGAAATATCCTCCATCAGTATCTCTAGCTGAATATGTAATTATCGTATCTACGTTTCCATAATATGTAATATCTCCAAGACCAGATCCTACGGGAGAAGGTACCTTAATCATAGATACTTCATTGGAATCAAATACAGAGACACCAGATATTCCTGTTCTAGTTTGACTATCACGTACATAGGCATTCCATATTTGAGATTCATCAAAGTAATAAGAATTATAAGAAAATCTTAAGTTAGAGATCTTTTTCTTATCTAGCATAGCTGACCTGTAGCCATCTACACCAAATGCAGTATTATTTAAAGATCCATTCCTATGAAATGGATAGACCACAAATCCTACAGGTCTTTTTTCTATATCCACTCCAGACCTTTTAGAGTCTGTAAATTCATCTAGCCAAAATATTCCCGAAGCTATTCCTTTAAATCCACTTCTTGATATATTTGTAGAATTAATAGGTTCTTTATAAAATCCAGGAGCTATTACTGTCTTATCCTTATAATTATTAGGAGGAGTAGAAGTTTGTATATCAATATCTCCTACAGTAGCTGTAAATGGTACATATCCTACTATTCTTAACTTTAAGTTAGATGTATCTATACTTCTAACATCTGTATCGAATTCAATGTCTGGAGAGTGAAATGTCAGAATAGATTGATCTACGTAAAAATTAACAGAATTAGATGATATCCATTCTGCTTGTGTAGAAGGGGAACTACTACTTGATATTAGATTCTCAGGAGGGTTCTCTATACATTGTATCTCTGCCTTCCTATCTTCATTATCAGGTATGGGATACCCATGCCTAAATTCTATCCAAGTACCCTTATTTACTACATCTACATTAATCGGGTATGTAGAGCCAGTGTCAGAAGTATATTCAAAATTATTGTACCCATTAAGCATAACTCCAGCCCGAGTATCAGATGCTCCCTGACTACTCACTTCTAACATATCAGTGGTCCTTGAATAAAGATCTGCATTTGTTTTTCCTCCAATTGTTTCATAAGCAAACGCTTTAGTATAATCAAATGGGGCATTAATTCTGGTAAACCAAGAAGATTGAGCAAATGGGGATGAATTAGCTCTGTCTTGTACATTATATACAGTCGGACATAATACTCCTTGACATATACATTCTCTATCATATAATGATGGGAATACTATTAGTGGTCTTACTCTAATGTATCCTTGAGATACTAGCTCATTAATAATTGTTCTATTTTTAAATAAAACATCACATTGAATTAAATTAACTATTTCTTTACTTGAGTAGTTAGACTTTATATGAACAGTATTTCTTACATCCTTTACCCATACAGGCTCTGACCATTTTCCAGTATAATGCTGAAACTGAAGTCCTAATCTATATGTCTCTAGATATTTAAATGTTTTAATATCTGCAGACGATTGTTTTAAAGAGTTATAATATGGATAATATCCAGTAGGTTCAGGAGATTCTATTGCATGGCCTATTACTCCAAATGTAGGAGTCAAAGACTTACAATAATCTTTAACTGTGGAGCTTATTAAGCTACGGTTTAGTATTATATCTCCAAGGAATAATGTATTATCTTTCTGAGCTATAGTGCTTGCTATAATCTCTTCTCCTCCTACATATAGTAATTCTGTAGGATCTATTATATCTCCGGATTCTCCAGTGTCTGTGTAGGATACATGACTCTTAGAATAATCATCAACTAGTATATAAGTCGATGGATCATCTAATAGATGACCCTGATAATATAGACGTGTATCTCCATGTATACCTGGATTAGACACTATGATTTCCAGAGTTTTTCCTTTCTCTATATATACTATATTCCCTCCAGGTAAAGAGACTTGACTATACTGAGATGAATTAAGCACCCATTTATGAACAGGATCTGTACTTTCATTCGGTATAAGTGTCAAGGATGTATATGACCCTGATGAAACACTCAAAACTCGTATATCTTCTGTGTTATATATGTCAGCTACATAAGGTAATCTATACCTACCAGGAATAGTAATTGCTAAGTCTACTACTCTTCTTGTAGTTGGGGTGGCATCTATAGATGTTCTATGTATAGAATATATTCTAACATACTCAAAATTCTTATCAACTTTATCTATAGCTATATTAAAGCTATTCCCTATCTTGTCTTCAGGATTTGCTCCTCTACTGTTATAAGATATATAATATAGAGGAGAAGTATAGAATATGTTGCTTTCCTGTGCATAACTGTTTACATAGGTAAAAGCATATTGTATCACCCCTGGACTAAAGTTTCCATTAGTTACAATATCTCTACTAATATTAATGACCTCCTGAAGTTGCAACTTCTGAACAAAATCGAATGAAGTATCAGTCCACTTTTGGATTATTTCATCAGCAGCCATTATATTAATAACTCTTGGTTGATTTAAGCCATCAACCCAATATATCTTCTTTATATCAGAATTTTCGTAAAAAGACAAGGTTTCAATAGGGTGATCGGTACTAAATCCTAGACTCCCTAGATACAATAATTTTCCTTCCAGTTTAGAATCTTCATTAAACCAGAGTTTATAAATCCTATCATCAGAACCTAAAGACTTGGAAGTGGTAAATATTACCCAATTATCATCAATCTGAGCTTGGCCAATAGGAGTACCTGATAGAGTATGGCCGATATTCTCTATGTCAGTTGTCAAATTTCCTTTTTCATTTACCATACTGAATAGAGTGCTCTCATCAGTAGGCATTATCCTGATATTTCTATTCTCATAGGCGTATTCTGGACTGAAAGCAGAAGCACTTAAGTCTCTCTGCATTCCTTTTATTCTAAAAGATATTGATTTTAGCATAGTTTACTGTAGTTTTAATACTTCCTTAGTGCCATTATTTCTAAATCCGGTTCTATGTTCTGAATCTCTCAGTATAAGAGTTCTCCAAGAATTAAAGAATGATTCAGCCTTATCTATAGATAATCTATTAAATTCAGACTGACAATCTCCTACCGCCCAAGCATACTCCTGTTGTGTATTCTGTAATACTGCCGGACCTATCTTTCCTAGATCAAAAAGTATAGTAAACCACTGTTTTTTTATATATAACTCTAGAGCTCTAGTATAACTGCTATTATCTGGAAGTAATGGGTAGCCTTCTGAATCTGTAGCAATGGCTAAATAAGCCACTTCAATCTCACCTTCTTTAATAGAAGTGTATATGATATTTCCCTGAATCTTATAAGTTAGATCTGTAAACTCTTCTTTGGATGCCCTGCATTCACTCATATGGAATGAGTCTGAAGAGTATCTAAAGGTTGGTCCATTTAATTTTCTAACTTGAATCATCTGGCTATAATCACATGGTAGTAAAGCTCTATAATTTTCTATATCAAGTATTTCAGTTTTTTCTACAAACATATTTGGAGTTCCTACTATTCTCATAAAATCTACAGTAAATGCAACTGCCTGCTCTAGTGTAACATCCTGCATTAATGGATGCTGCATTATCCTGTCCAAAATATATCTGATATTAACATAAGATTCTGCCATAGTAGTATATATTAAATATTAAGATAGGCGCTATGCCCTTTTAAATTAAAAGCATCAGGCAATTTTCTTTCCTTTATACTCTCCTTTAACCTTCTTTTTAAGTCTCTATTAACATTAAATTGATAGAATGTTTTATTAGTATATTCTGCTACATACCTATTATAGTAGACTCTATATACTTCTTTCTCCTCTGCTTTAATGAGTGTTTTATTTTTATAGGATTCCTGGTCTTCATACCAGAGCTTGAGAGTCCTGTTCCAATCAATGGGTAAATTAGTCTTGATTTTTTCATCCTTTATAACTATTTTAGCTTCTTCCTTTCTTATCTCTAACCTTCCTAGCCTATACGGAAATGTGATATCCTCTCCTTCCAGGAGTTTATCTCCCAGTATCCTATTTATTCTTCTAGTAATATGAAAATATTGAGACTCTGTTAGCACATATTCAGAGTTCTTTGGCTTTATCTTTCTATAATATTTAAAGCCATCATAGATACCATAGGAACCCTTTATCTTATGTTTTCTAGGCCCTCTTACTTTCTTGATATTATTAGAGAATTCTTGGAAATTTTCTTTCTCCTCTTGATCATATTGAACTTCTTCCATATCACTGCTTACTTACTAAAACATTTGATAAGTCGTCTTTAGAATTATTATTTTCATCTCTGGGTCTATAAATAGGATTAGTAAGCTCTCTCACTACCAACTCTATTAGAGGAGGTATTAATGCGTCTTCCAGTGGAAATTCATTGTCAATTGGATCACATATTGATTCTGCATCACCTGAACATAACAAATCATGAGGAAGCATAGGATCTTCAAAAATACCTGTAAATCTCACTTCCTCTAGATATAAATATTGAGGATTGTTAGATTTGAAGTATAAGTAGTTGTCAGGCCCTAATGAACAATATATTATATTCTGTAAAAACTTATTGTGTCCTACATATCTCATTCTATCTCTACTTACATAAGTTATTTCTCCTTGGTAGTAATCTACTGGATATACTCTTGGATTGCCTATCTTCATCACAAATGGAATCTTCTTATCACTTCTAAGATACATTCCTCCCTCACATGGCTCTCCTGATATAGCAGGAACTCTAACAAGATTAAGACATATAGTCTGATAGTTACTCTCAGGTATTGGTTTCTTAATATCAGAGTATCTTTGCTTAAGCAGAAATGTTCTGTATTTACCAAGTAAGAATATTATATGGTCTTCAGTGAAATAAGAATCATCTGATGATAATTTTAGTTCATCTAATACCATATATACTAGTTCTCTATATTTGCTCATACCTTATATATAATTATATATTAAACCCTTGCTACAAAGATAGGTAAAATATATCCAAGTAGCAAGGGTCTTATTATTTTCATATTAGAACTATTAAATCAATTGTTATATTGTTTTCCCATTACAGGTAATTGAAGTAGTTGCCACATACTCTGGATAAGGAATAAGACACGTAGAGCCATATAGACAATATAAGGCTTTATGAATTATCATGTACTCCTCATCAGTAATAAAAGATTTACAATCACTCCTTAAAAGCTCTTCTATGAAGATAAGAATAATTAATTTTCCAACTTCAGAGTAGCTTTTATATCCAAACTTTGAAAGAGTATTAAAGTATCTATCTAGAGAAGTATTAACTAAGTCCTCCATAACAGCCACATTTATCAACTACAGCATCCTTTCTAATATCCTTAAAGAACCTTTCCCAATACTTGATAGCTTGAGGATAATGACCAGTCCTTACTGAGAGCTGCAAGGCTTTAAGTTGTAGTATAAAGTTAATAAATTTTTTAGGAATAATACATTCATTTTCTATCTCTTTAATATAGCTTAAAGATTGCTGATATAGTGGATATAAAGCAATTACTACCCCTAATGTTAAAGTATTGTCTTCACCGCAAGGTGTAGAAGAAGATGGAGTTCCTTTAGTTTTAACCCATACAAAAAACATATTATCGAGAAGAGATGGTAAGATTTCACTTATTCCCAGCTCTAACCTGGTAGATTTGCTATTACCACTTATAGTAGTCTTATAAACAGTACTTGTGCTGGGACCACTTTCAGTAAAGGTATCTTGAGTGTCTATAGAGATAGTATCCAAATAAACATTTTGATAATATATAGAATCTATCACAGATACATCAATTATGAGTGAGGTCCCCTGAGGATTTATTCTTAATTCGTTAAACTGTATCATGGTATTATAAAATTAAAGGGAGACTATAGAGTCTCCCTTATTATACTATCTAACCTGCAGAGACATCAAGTGTCTTAATTGTTAAGCCTGTAGCCGTATTGATAGCTGAGATAATACTATTTGCAAGAGCATTACTTGCTTGATTATTAGCTCCAACTTTAGGAACTACAATAGTAATATCCTTCTCAGACTTCTGTACTGATTCATTAGGACCTACATAAGCGTAGTGGATGTCAATTACATTATATTTAATATCAGGATCTACAAGATATTTAGTACGGATTACATAGGGAAACCCTACCATTCTATAAACATCTCCCCTTTCTCCCATGCAGAAATATTCCAGATCTGCTATTTTATGTCCATCAGGTATGCTATTGGTAGATGTTACTTTCTTGACTACTCCCCAGATTCTCTCATCACCATTGTCTATAATAAGGTCAGGTTGGATAGTAAAGTTTACAGGAGCCTGCTCCATTACACCAAGAATCCAATCTTGAGGAGCCTCTTCAATTATAATGCCAGTGTAGGTACCTGTAAGAGAGCTTTCCTTAGTATCCTTTGTAACTTCAGTCGGAGTCCCGGCTACTACCCCCGCATCACTTCCTCCTGTTTCTAGGTAGAATTTTAAAAGTCCTTGCTCTTCTCTACTAAAGTTCTTTACGAGAGATAATGCCAGCGTTTTATAAAAATCTGAAGCAGTCATTCCAGTAACAGCATGTACCATACCATACTTAAAGTATTGATCCTCTTCTGAAAGTCCAGGATAATTTCTGAAAGCTATTCTAAGAATATAATCTTGTGCTACCACAGGTTCCCCACCATTTACAGTGTCATCAAGAGTTAGTTTATATTTTGCTAGATCATAAGCCAGATCATCTGCATCTGTTGCCTTAGCATACAAGATATTTTTAATATCAATTAAATCACTTCTTGTCATGCCTCCTGCACCCATATATTCAAAATATAGATGAGATTTAGCTGTGTCTGACTTTACAGCAATAGAGCCTGCTGTATCAGATGCTATTACATTTGGAGATTTTAATGCAGTGGCTACATAAAGTTGCCTAACTTGATTTGTAGAAAATGTTGCCATTTTAAATTTAAGATTAAATTATACAATCGTGTTTCTATTGTTTAGTTATATTAGTAGTTCTACTTAATAAGGCCAGCTGTACGGCTCTTTCGAGTATTGATCTATGAATAGCAGGATTCAGTTTACACTCCGTTCTTGCTTTCACACCATTAATAGATAGTGCATCAGGTAAGTTTACTAATATGATTGGATCAGGTTTAGTAACATATCTGACAAGGTATCTATCTATACTATCACCTAAACTAGTAATTATTTCTACCTTATTATTCCCTAGATCTAACCTTAGTGCTCTTTTATTATTAGGTCTCCTAAATGGATCCCTAATAGATCTGGTTATATCATCCTGGGTAGTTGGGATCACTGAGACCTCTTCTCCATTCAGACATCCTTCACCACTAAATCTAACAGACTCATAGGTAATAAACCATAGATCATCAGGAAGAGAGAAGAATATAGAGTCACTGTTTATTCCAGTATTAGTGCTAGATGTGTCTTTAGTAGTCGTATAAGTTTTAACTAAATCACTCAGATATCTTCTAATTTCTTCAGTTTTCTCAAAAGAATCCCCAGTAGGATTTTTCCCATTATACAAACTGATAACAATATCTTCTTGAGCTTTAGTTAAAAACACTGACTTCTCATATTCATCCAACTCTATGGTTAGAGGACTGCTCTCCATCCCATACTTATTGGGAGATAGAGCATAACTATTTAATAATGTATCAAATTCATTGGAAAATTCTTCAGTTGTCATTACTCACTTCTTTGTCCTAGTTCAACCATAGTTCTTAAATCCCCTGTATATGTAGATTTAGCCAATTCTACAGCCCTTTGCAGAATCTCATAATGAATTGAAGGGTCCAACTCACACTCTGTCACAGAGGTTATGCCATTAATACTTAATCCTGGATATTCTGTAGATAAGTCTACTAATATAATTGGAGCAGGTCTGCTTATATATCTTATCCTATAGCTACCAGGTACAATACTTCCAAAAGGAAGTATGAGCTCAAATACTCTATCTTTTTCAGAACTAGAAGATATTAATCTCCAGCACTGATTCTTGAGGGGCCGTTTATAGGGCTTAGAGATAAGTCTAGAATATTCTATAAAGCTTATAGGTACTACATTGACTAATCTATTAATATTATTCTCCGTAATTTCACAAACCTCATTTAATGCAAACAACATATCATTTGGCATAAGAAACAGTAAACTTCTATCATCTATTTTAATATACTGAGAATCAGAATACGATGGGATAGTTATTACTGTGACAAGACTAGAGAAATCTATCTGTCTCTTCTCATTATCATCAAACCCCTCCTGATATTTATTACCTTTTGGGTTAAAGTAATTCTTTAAAATCTCCTCCTGAGCTTTAGTTAAAAAAACTGACTTTTCATACTCATCAAGTCCAGGAGCAGCATTACTCATGATATTATTATATAATATATCAAATTCACTAGAGAATTCTTGAGTAGTCATATTATTTTGTTTTAGCTTCCAAAGTAAATTTAATATCTTGATGTTTAGGGGAATTAAGATACTTTGCAGCTATATTAAGAGTAGGTTCCTCATTTAATTCGCACAGTGGTGTATTATCACTCCTAAGATATAGGAAGTTGCCTCTATTTGAAATAAGTCCTGCTTCTATGCTTTTCTTTATGAGTACCTTAGTTTTAAGCAATGGATCTGTTATGGTTTTAAGAAATAATTTACTATCAGCCTGTATAAGATTATTTGCCTTAGTCTGTAAAAATTCCAACTGAGATCCAGGAGAGGTAGGCCTACCATCTATAGCTTCTATTAATACTCTCAATGTATCAACATCATTCTCTATTTTACCATACTCTTTATAGCACTTCATAGTTGAGCTCATATTATCTTTAGCCATCCTAGTTTCATCCCCTTCTGAGATAATTACGAACTGATAGGTAGCCTTAGGAGAATCTTGAAGTGCTTCTAGGGATGGAGCTATATAATCTTTGTTTGCTAGTAATATCTTATATCTGATGTAATCTTCAGGATCTGCTAGATTAAGATAATTATCTAGTTTAGTTAATCTAACTTTTGAGATACCACTATCATTACTATCATCCCAGAAATTATTTACCTTCTTATAAACACTGAGAGCATTATATTCAAGTCCCATTGCCTCTTCAAGGTAAGCCTTTTCTTTGTCTGTAAGGACATTAACAAACATTCCAGAGGATAATCTTGGAACTGTAAAAATTCTTACAGCATTTTCAGCCATTCCTCCAAAGAGTATATGTTTAGGGTTGGTTATCATACCTCCCTCTTTGGGGATATGCCTTATTATAACTCTCTCATTTCTTAGACAATTTATAAGAGGAGTCTCATTATCTGTTTCTTTTCTAGAGGATTCCTTCACATTTTCATGTACTTCTGTAGGTTCAGGAATTTTAATCTCCTGAAGAGGTAGCTCAGAAGTAGTCTCATTATCTACCTCAAAATCAAGTGCCTCATAATTTACTTTCTCTTCCATCTTTGTTCTAGACATATCTTCTCCTTATTATTTTAATAATAGTTATATAAAGAGAACTTGGGGGAGAATTTACTCCCCCATAATTCTCTTCAATCTGAGTATTCTCAGCCCTGCAGAATAGCCGGAATAATAGACATAGTTCTTGTAGGATCAAGAACACAGATGCCTAATGTAGCCATTCTATGTATGACTGCAGAATCTTCGTCAAAACTCATATAGGGATTTCCTATCTGACCTGTAACAATATCTTTGTAGAATTAATCTACCTTGCACTAGGCAAGCTCTATGTCTCCATAGAGATGAGACTATACCATCATCCTGATAAAGGATGGACATATTATAGTCGTTGAACCTTCTGAAGTACCACCTTCAGCTTGGCTGCTGATTGTCTAATCTGCTATATTGTCTCACCTTTGAAATATTGTCTATAAAGGTAATTCCATTTTGAACCTCTTAAAATACAGTTTATAGTGTTTTTTGAAACTCCATATCTGTTTGCAATATCCTGAGCCCTCATAATTCCCTTCAGTCTATAAATCTCAATTACCTGGAATTCAGTTAATTTTGCTGAAGGCCTGTCCTGCCCATGTTGCATAAGATTGTTCAAAACAGCATGATTCCGGTTTTCACCTTTAGTACACCATTCAAGATTTGAAACATTGTTATTAAGTTTGTTTCCATCTTTATGATTTACTTGTGGTAAATTTTCTTTATTTTCAATGAACTGTAAAGCTACAAGTCTATGTATATAGAACTTTTTACTTTCAGAATTTTTTGTCAGAGTTACTTTAAGATAACCATCTGATGTGAGTACAGGACTTAACTCTCTACCATATATAATCCTGTTTCCATCAAGTCTTCTCTTAGTAAAAACTCTACCAGAATCACTTATTTGATATGAATCTTCATATCCTTTTAAGTCTTCAAAAACTTCTCTCATATCTTTGGGTTATTTATTTGGTACAAAGATATGGATTTTATTTCAAATTTGCAATAGCAGCTCTAAAGATTTTCCAGCAATTTAATGTCTTTTTCAATTAAGATTACTCTTAAAAGCCGCTTACAGTTTTAAGCTGCATACCTTGTAACTTGTTGATTAACAAGGTTTAACGGATTTCTCAACCCCCATTGGTACCCTCTGTATTCATTCTGTCCCTTAATAGCACATTTGAATATGTTAGGCTGATCCATTGTGCCTATATACATTATGTCATATCTATAGGACATTGCTACACCACCCAGAGGATGTAAAATCTTGTTCCTTACGGGATCATCATAATCACTTTGTTATCATACAGTTTTTTATCTGTATTTCTTATACTTTATCATTGTATAAGGTCAGCATACATTATTATCCTTAAAAAGGATATCGAACACTCTTGGTGAGATTATATTCTATAAATAGGTTCACTCACTATGCGTTACACTGACTCTAGTACTTTAACTCTAGAGTTTAGCACGGTATTGTCCACTCCTACCTGCAATAATATATCATATAGATTTGCAGGGATTTCTATAGTCTCTCTTATAAAAGTATCTCTATTAAAATTAAGTTTTAGCCATCTCCAAGTTTTACCTGAAACTATATTTCTGATAGTTATATGGCCAACTCTATAAAGTCTACTTATAAGTTTAACACTGAATCCATAATTTAATAATGTAGGAATAAGTAACACATGCTCCTCAGTAAGAGGAGATAATTTCATATAAGACTCTTTATTAGTGTCTAAATTATACTTAGATGTATATTGAGTATTATATTTTTCTGTACACCATTCAAGGTTTTCTACATTATTATTTCTTCTATTGAAATCCTTATGATTTACATCAGGAAGGTTCTCAGGATTGGGTAGAAAAGCTATAGCTACAAGTCTATGAGTCTTTATTGTTTTTCTATTCCCATTGTCATCCACAAGAGTATTTTGTAAATAATGGCTAGAGTCTTCAGTAGGAGTTATATATCTGTTTATAAACTCACTATAAATTCTACCATTTTTATAAATTCTGTAATGACTGTATCCTTTAATTTTTTTGTATTGTTCTGCCATAACATCTATTATTAGAATAATACTTAGAAGGAGTTTACCGTTTTTGCTCGATTTTCTTAATAGATTACTCTATTAAGCCGCCTTACTTAACGGATCCACATCAATTTTTACTCTAACACCATTAGGTGCTTTATATTCCACGAATTGAAAACCTGCTGATAGTGCATTAGAGTGAAGTCTTGATTGTGTTTTCTCTATAACCCCAGTGGAACTATTATCCAGTACGAACTGAGTCCAACCGGATACTACATTTAATACAGCTTTATGGAACTGTATCGCACCTCTTTCACCAGTTTTAATTAAGAAATATCTATCACCAAAATCCAGTTTGGATGCAGACAGCTCATAAAGAGCATCTTCGAGAAGTTTAAGAGAGAAGGTATTATAATACATAGTATTAGCTACCTCCATTTGCTCAAATAAACCTGCCCCTGTCTTTCATCTAATTTAACATAAGCTCTTTATCTTATGACCTCTTTTAGAGGCTTAGTGGAGTACATCTTAGTCCTTATTGAGGACTTGGACACTCTTGGAGTGATTATATCTATTACCTTTAACATGATATCTTTCTAAAAGCTTATATAAAGTACTTATGTTTATTTTATATTTACGTGCTATATCTTTTAATAGCATGTGATCATTGTAATCTTTTATAACATTAAGACATTGTTCATCAGTTAGGCAAAAAGCCCCCTTCACAGTTTGTCTTAATCCTCTATAAGCTTTTATATTGATTCCATTTATTACTAGGATTCTCTTTATAGTTCTTGTATCTGCCTTATATTTTTCCTCAAGATCCTTATATCTCATCCCCGCCAAAAAATCTTCTATAAGAAATTCTTGAAGTTCAACATCTTTTAGGATTAAAGAATGCTCTCTTAAATCAACACCCTTTGATAGGAGGAATCTTTTTACAGTTTCCCTATCTGTATTATACTTTTTAGCTAATGTAGTCAAAGTAAATCCTGTTTTATAATTAGAGATAAGTTCCTGAGCCTCGTAATTATTCATATCCATAGGATTTCTTCTTAACTTTACATTCATACTTTTGAGTATTCCTGTTATAGTGTAGGCTGATACATTGAATAATTCTGCTATCTTTTTGGTAGTAAAGCCACTTAAATATAAAGATCTGATCTCCTCGTATTGATTATCAGTCCAAGTATATATTTTTCCATCGCCGCCTAAAGTAGCATTATATCCATTCTTGAAAGAGTCATAATATGCTATCCAATATATTTCTCTCTCATCTAATTTATCACATTCTATTTCTTCGATCTTGTCAACATCAAAATTTTCAATACCATATTTAGCAAAAGCGCAGTATAAAGGCTGCTTCCTATGTTCTATGCTGAAATTTTTCTGATGTTGTTTCCATCTATGTTCTATAGTAAAATGTGTTTGCCCTATATAAACTTTTCCATTTACCCGATTGGTAATCTTATATATGAATCCTTTCATATTAATAAAGTATCATTTTCACACTCTACTCTCTACACTACCTATAACTGTTAATTATAGGTTAGCACGGTGTTGTATTATATAATAGTTTCACCGTTTTTGCCCAATTTTACTTGTAATTTACACTACAAGGTGACAAAGATTTATCACATTACCAGATTTACCGAAATTCATATATTCCCCATTGGAATTCCTATTAGAAGTACCAAATGCAAGAGCATTATTCTTGTATTCTGAGAACTGACACTCTACCTCATAATCAACATTATGCATCCACATATCAGTTGTGCTCTTAACAAGCTTGCCTCCCTCTGTAGCCTTAGTAATAGGAATACCAACAGCTACCTTTTTGTTTAGCATAGAGCCAGGAACTTTGTGTTGAATCCTAATGGTAGTCCACTCATTTCTCATAGCTATGGGGCTAGTAAATCTAACATCCCCTACTTTACGGGATAGCTCACTCTCTACCGGAGCAAAATCTACAGAGAATCTTTCACCTGCTAACAGCCGTTCTGCAGGGCATCCTGCAGTATTGCTCCCCATAAGTTCTACCTTATACCAAGTATATTATCTCATAGGCTCTTTATCCTATGATTCTTATGATTTACCATCTCATAAGTTTGGAATAAATCTTCTTCCTAATATAGGAAGTGGACACTCGTGGAAGTGTTATATTCTATGTTTATATCCTTTAATTCCTCTTCTAATCTTTATACCATTACTCTTCAAGAACTTACTAATTTTATCTTTTTGAATATGATATCTCTTAACTAAATCTAATATAGACCAGCCTGAATTATATAGTTTAATTAATTCTTCCTTGTCTATATCTTCTATAGATTTTCCTTTTCTGGGATTATAGGAATTAAGGACTAAATCAGGATTTCCTATTCTATTAATTAAGTTATATACACTACATTTACTTATACCGAAATGGGAAGCTACCTCTATAGCTAGAGGCTTAAATTCCAATATATACTCTTCAAACTTTTTTATATCTATTGAGTCTTCTAATTTGTGAAGACTAAAATAATTAGAGTCTTGGCCTCCTAATGTAAGGTTATAACCATTATTATAAGAATCATAATAGTTTATCCAATATTTTTCTCTTTTACTTAACTCTTTTATAGGACACTCTTCAATCAGCTTTATATGAAACTTATCTCTACCATATTTATGAATGGCTCTTTTTATATACATATTCACTGATCTGTCTGTCTTGCTGTAACAACAATGACCATTAAACCTCTTGTTTAATGACTGAATAGTCTGCCCTACATATACTTTATCATTTACATCATTAAATATTAGATAAATCTTTCCTAATTTCATAGTTTCAACTTCTATTCTCTACAATACTCTTAACCTTTTAAAGTTAAAAGTTATCTCGGAATTATCCAATATTTTCGGAGGATTTTTCCGATTTTGCCCAATATTTATTAATGTATTACTACACTAAGCGGCATATAAGTTTACCGCATTACTTCCCTCAAATCTAGCATCTCCAAGAATCCTAAAGGGATAAACTTGATTTAAGTGCCCTACGATTACTTCACCATCCAATATGTTACCCTATGGGCTCTTTATCCCATAGTTCTATAGATTATTTATTCTCTATAGTTCGGAGTACATTTTCATCCTATATTAAGCTAATAGGAGTTGAGCACTCTTGGAAATATTATATTCTACGCTTACCAGTTAATAACTGAGACAAATAACTTTTTGAAATATTCCACCTATTCATAAGCTCTTTTCTACTCATATAAGAACTCTCTTCTATTATTTTTAGTCTATCTTCTTGACAGAGCTTATAGGTTCTTGTAGACCTTAATGGAATATTATTTATCTTAATTATGTGCTTAATAGTTGCCTTGTCTACACCAAACTCTTTTCCTATATCCCTAAAGGAAAATCCTGCTCTATAAAGATCTATACAGGAATTTTGCTGATTTGTATCTAATTTCAGTGGTTTAACACCAGATCTACCCCCTCTAGTGCTATTATAGCCATTGTTGAATGAATTATAGAGATCTATATAGTAAATTTCTCTTTCATCAAGATCTTCTACCCTACACCTCTCCAATTCTCTTATATCAAAATTTTCTTTTCCATATTTAAGTATTGCTCTTTTAATACGCATATCTGCTTCATTCTTAGAGCAGTTTATTCTACAATGTCCATACCATCTATCTTTTATAGACTGGATAGTTTGTCCAATGTAGACTTTACTATTAATGGAGTTAGTTATAATATAGACAATGCCAAGCATAGTTTCAATTTCTACTCTCTACAATACTTATCTGTGTTACCAAATAAGTTATCTCGGTATTAACATAATTAGTAAGTAATCAACCTAACTAAGCCTTCACCGATTTTGCTCAATAGTCAACATACATTACTGTATGAAGTGCCAATTTCAGGCCATAGCCTTGGTTATAGCAAACCAATCTTCAGGAAATACAAGATAAAAAGGAGTAGTGCCTACTCCTACATTAGGACTTTCCGCGGTTATAGGAGTACCATTTTCGTCTCTTGCCTCCACAAGAGGTATATTCCTTCGTGAGGAACCAATCACTTCCCAGTAATATTCAGAGTCATCCTCAAACTCCCTAATGGGGAACTGATTTAAGAATGTATCCAATGTCTTACCCCTGTAATAGGCAAGAAGTTGAACCATTAAGTTCGTAGCTTTCTGAGGTGATAACTGAAAGATTGAACCTAGGTGATTGGCCTTGGTAAGGCCCTTCCAGTGCTGGAAGCCTACCATCTGAAATTTCCCTAATTTTCCAGCCATAAAATACTTTAATTATAAGTTAAATATATAAGTTTAATTGTTCTATTTTTTCCATTCTTCATATAAATCATCTATACCTAATTCTTCATAAGTTTTGCTTACATAATTTGTAGAAAAATCTGCAGATAATATAGTTGTGTCTGCAGTACCTACATTACAAAAGAGTACTAGAGCATCTTCTCCTGTCTCCAAAATATCTCTTACATTATCAATAGAGAATTTGTCAGTAATATACTTTCCTTGAGTATCGGAAGATTCCCGCAAGATAACACCTACTTGTATCATACTACCATAACTCAACACACATCCACTATTATCATCATTCCATTTCATTCTAGTGTTTGTTAAAGAACCAAATATTAGATCCATATTTAGTGGTAATATATATATACCAGATGTAATGGTAGGAAGACTTGATAGGTCAATATCATTGGATGCCGGAATTATCTTTGCCTCAACTTCAGTATTATTATTATTATAAAATAAATAAACCCCAGGATAAGCATATCCACTTAATTGAGCCCATCCTTTAATTGTTGGATAGAGCGCTGATTCTCCAGCAAATGCAGTCATTATAGATTCCCAGACGTATATACCTGATACCTCCTCTACTTTGCTAATATGTTTTATAACGACAATCCTATAGCTTTTGGGTGGAATCGGTACATTATAGGGAAGAGAGGGATTCTGTGCGTTTTCATAACACTTCATTAATTTAGAACCTAAATTATTAGTGTTAGAAAACACCACATTAGATTTTACCTTCCTATTGGGAAGGTCATTTGGATTGCCCTCCCATAATATTACTCTTTTAATTCTAGGCATATTATATAGTTATTTAAATATCTATTTCCCATCCTTTTCCTATAAAGGATTCCGGATCTTCATCTATTCCACTTACAAATCTGAGGTTTCCATCAGACGTTCTAGCTGTATTATTTAAAGTATGTTCCAATTCTTTAAGCCCTTTCTTAACTTCTTTCCTTACTTTGTTTTTTACTAGACCATCTAAATTCTTAAATCCATCTGTGAGAGTAAAAATCAGACCAAGGTTCTTAAGGAACTCAGTCCTATTATCCATTTCATATTTTTGAATAGCAGTGAACAATTCTCCTGTATCGGGATCCTTATAGATAGGTTTACTAATTACATCAAACACTTTTTTTCTAGTGGCTTTATCTACTTGTATCTCTCCAAATACCTTATCATCCTCTAGAATAGACTTTTTAAGCTGTTCCGCCTGCTCTTTTCTTCTCTGTATTTCTCTTTTTTCCTCTTCCTGAGCCTCTTGAATCAAGCTATCATACTCATTCTGGAAGAACTCCTTATTACTGATAAGTGCTTCTTTAGCATCTTCAATATCAGTACCGGAATTAAAGGACTTTTTCACCTCTCTTAGAGCACGCTCTTTACTGTATCCTCTGTTAATAAAGTCTTGATATATAAGTTGCTCTCTTAGCTTCTCTCCTTTTTCACTTTCATCAGCCAGATGACTATCTTGAAGAGAGTTAAGATAACCAAGAGTATTCTCATATCTCTTAATTTCCAGTGGTTCTACACCAGCATTCAGAGCCTCATCAATTCTTTTCTGTCTCTCATCAAATTGAGCAGTGATTTCATCTCTCATAGCTTTGGCAAAATCCTCAGCACTGGAGATATTAACTTCATCATCAAGGTTTTGGAAGATACCTTCTTCTCTAAGAGCTTTGGCAATGGAAGAGTAGAAGTTGTTTGTAGGAGAAGCACCTTTATCATTAGATAAGCCGGTATCTTCCTTATCCCTTGCATTATTCTCTTCACTACCTACGCTCTCTGACTCATCAGTAAATAAATTATCTACATTAACAGTCTCAGTAGTTTCTTTATCTTCTTCAGGAGATTCACTATTTGTGATCTCCTGTGTTTCTTGTTCTGAAAACAGATTCTCTATATCCTCTGTCTCCAGGATGTTATCTAAACTAAGTTCTTCCTCCATATTTCTCCTATTATTTAGTTATTAAACACAATACAAAGATATATACAAATTTTAAGGGTGACAACTTAATAAGAAAAATATTTATAATAGTATAAGGAAAACTAGTATTTAATATTATAAAATAGGGGTAGAATATTTATTATTCTACCCCATCTTGTTAATTTTCTTTGAAATAGTTCCATAATTTAGAGCCTTCTCTGTGGTCATCATCCTTAAACCAGAATATAATGGCTGATTCTATTATCTTCTGATCTATTCCATCCCCAAACCATGCTTTAAACAGTTCACAATAGTCATGATAATGAGAATTAATGGCTACATATACATCAGCATGAGTTATGGATTGTGATAGAATACCCCTATACCTTTCACACACCTCTTTGGCTTTAGTCATATCAAATTTTTCCCCAACATACTTTCGGCCATTTTCAGTATGGTACATATTAGATACTAGATATCTTGCATAAGATTCATTAAAGTGCTCATCTCCAGAATATCGATCCTTCATGGCTTTCATCATCTCATACATGCTTTCTTCACTCATATCTTCAGACATTCTATTGAATTTATCAAAGAATCTTCGTTGTCCCCTGTTATCAGAGTGATACATTCTATCAGAATCATTAGGATACCTGTCATATCTACTCATATAGAAATCATCATACACTCTATCATCTCCATGATGTCTCTTATATGTATTTCTATCTTCTTTAGACATGAACTCCCTAAATTTATTCATAAATTCCTGCTCACTCATATTTCTGTCTATACCTTTGTTCTTTAGGTATTCCATTAACATAAGCTCATCCATATTTTCAATCTTTAGTGATTAACATTTCCTTGAAATTCTCCAAGTCTGACATGTTAAATACTAATCTTTTATCTGTAAGAGGAATATTAAGTTTAATATTTCCTCCTCCTATCTCCACATCTCCGATAAATGAAGTCTTGATAGTAAATGGTTGAGTAGTCATAAGATTATCCATCATTTCTGATAGTATACCTTCTATATCCACATTACCATTTTCATCAGCTATTAGGTCCAAAGCTTTAGTAATCTTACCAAAATTTTTATCCAATATCCTAGTAATTAGAGGTTTTGTGAAACTAACCATAGGATTAGTCCTAGACATAGAATCTAGTTGAGCACTTACGTAGGATTTAACTCTGTCAGTCAATTGTAACACAGTCATCATAATTACATATTTGATTTAATAAATTCTTCATAAGTCACTTCAGGGTGCTGTTTACTAAATTCCCTGAACTTCCTAAACATCTCCATTTCCCTATTAGTTTCATCAATAATCTTACTCTTAAGTCGTTTGACTGTTTTTAACTGATGAGACAATAGTTCCTTACCTTCTTGTGTACTTTCAATTCTACTCTTTACTAGATTAAGAATTTCAGCATTAACCATATTTTGAATCTTAGTATAAGTTTCTACATAATCATCATCCTGAAATAATCTACTCTTCTGCTCCTCTGTCATTGGTTCTACTTCTGCATCAATGTCATCCCATATTAACTTCTGAACAGGAACTGCCTGAGTAGTCTGTGGCTGAATCTGCTGCTTCATTTGCTTAGCAGCTTCTAGATTCTGCTTATATCTCTCTAGTAATTGTAATTGTTCATCTAAGCTATTTCCTATTACACTCCCTCCTAACAAGGGATCTCCTCCTAATATAACTTGATTTACCGGAATCATATCTTATAATTTTGAGATTAGTATTTTAAATAAGAGATCTCTTATCCCCTATTATTCATTACTCAGCTGTAGGAGTCGCTGTGGAAGCAGCGCTGCGGCAGCAACAATAGCTCCCAAAGCCTGTTACAGTAGGAGTATTAGGCAATACTACTTGCCCTTCAATCATCTTGCAGGTTTTCCTGTCTGTATAATTAATACCAGCAGTAAATGCCTTATCAATCTCACATTGGATTAGCTTATCCTGATAGGGTCTAATAGCAGCATTAATAGCAACTTGGGCCTTTAGGTCAGATAGTTCCTTTAAAATAGCATCATCGGAATCCCTCTGAGATTTATAAAGGTTAAAGGCATCGGTATTCTGCTTTGCACTAAGAACATCAAAGCCATCTCTAGTACTCTTGTAGAGACCGAAGTCCCCATCTACCTGGCTTTTCCAGACACTAAATAGCTCTGCATTCAGAGTTTGTCTATCTGCAAATCTCTGAGACTGCTGTGCAAGAGCCCAATCATAAAGACCTTTCTGCAAAGCTAAGGTATCCTCACACTCTTTTTCCCATGCTTGGAAAGCTGTAGGTGCTACATTATTACCACCTGCATAACCACAAGATGCTATAGCTATGTTAGCTCCATCTCCATTTGAGCCAACCCCCAGGAGTCCATTTCTCCTATTACCAAATAAGGCAGCACCACCAAGTACTGTACCAACAATACCTAATGCTAAGCCAGCATTAGCTTTTCCTACGACATTTCTACCATAACCATCATAGTAGCCATAACCATAAGGAACTTCCTTAACTTTCTCAACTTGCTTCTCTATAATTTCCATAATAGCAATTCTTGAATTTAGTTAACATTATTTATATTATTGTAAGCTTACATGGCACAAAGATAAGTTAAGTATGTAAGAATACCTATCATTACTAACCATATAAAATAAAAATTCCTAAGATATTAGTATATAACATCTTAGGAATCTATAAATTTATAACTCAATGCTAATGTAAAATTACTATCAAGAAGAGCACGATTTATCATGCTTAGAATATACTTCTATAATTCTCTTATAGATGTAAGCAATTAAATATGCATCTACTTCATCATTGTCCCTTTGAGGACTATAACCTATATAGCTCCATATAGCATTCTTAATATGTTCAGCTTCATGGATAATACTGTCCCCTTTTTTAGAGTTGATTGCTACAAGTGATGCACCATATCTAGTTTTGGTTATAGCCCTAGGCTCCGGCCCACCATCAAATAGATGCTCTACTTCTTCCCACTTATCAAATATAACTATAGTTAATTTGTAATCAAAGATCGGGATATTAATTTTTCTTTGCGTCACCATGATTTCCTCTCTTCCTTATTACTTTAGCAAACTTCATTATAGATATTATTAAGCAAGCTTTGATTTTCCTTATTCTTCTTGATGAAATAATCTAAATCTTTTCTAGACCAACTCAACTCTTTAAATCCAATTTCATGTTTTCCTCTAGGAAGTTTACCTTCCCTAACATAATTATCAAAGGTTGCTCTACTTATATTTAGATATCTACAGGCGGCATACTTACTTAATCTCTTCTCTTTATCAGTTAGTTCTTTTAAAGTACCAATTAACTTAATTGCCTCATCTTCTGTTATATTTGAATTACCTGCATCTATATCATCAATTATCTTTGCTAGTAGGTTTCTTATGATTTTTAACATATAGATATACAGTAAGAAATATGAATAAACATGTTACTATAGCATACATCTGCATTAATCTAAACGTATCTAATGGTATTCCTATGTATACATCATATACACTTAATATATTAATTAATACTATATAATGAATAGGCATCCTATGATACTCACAAAATTTAAATACATAAGAAGATATGTAGATGAATACATATAATATACCTAGTGCTATGTAATTTATTATAGTGCTACTTATCATATAATAATCTAATATAGTAGCTATCAAATAAAGCACTGCCAATAGAAAAGGCAGTGCTTTGATTAAGGCTATTTCAGCTTTATATAACTTACTTCTTAAGTTTCCCTCCATCACTATATCTCCTGCTCTTTGACAAGCCTGCTACAATAGTGTTAGGCTTTCTCCTTCCTCTTGCTTTCTTTGCCATATCAAATAGGTTTAACTAAATTACATTCTTTTACCTCTGCCTTTTTTCTTACCTCCACATTTCTTTGCCATAACATAAATATTAAAAGATTAAACAATTAAATAATTTCGATTGTAACTTCTTCTCCTTTAGCAATAGCAGCTTCTAGAATTTTAACTAAATTTAATTCATATTTAGTTGAGTTAAGTACTTTACCTGGTTCTCTATTTTCTCCTACAAGAATGCACCCAGAAGTATCTTTCGCCTCATTTCCTCTGTGGATTAATATACCTTCAAAAGAAGGGACATTTAATAATCTAGGAAGCTTTCTTCCGAATCTTGGAGATATGCTAACTACTACCTTATAAGTTCCAAATGGGATACATGTTTCTGAATTCACTTTAGATTCTCCATTATCAAACTTACCATCTTTATTCAAATCTCTATTCTCATCTTCAAGAGTATTAGAGAAGAACTCTCCATTGATATATAGATTTCCTATCGTGTACCCTTTCTTAAAATATTTTCTTTCAAGCTTTAATTGCATCTTCTTCATCTATATGTGGAGCAACTTCACCTAGAATATCTCTAATCTGTTCCTCCGTATAAAACATTCTTTTAATACATCCATTATCAAGGCATGAATTATTGAGAAGCCTATGTATTACTCCCTTTAATCTATATACCTCAATCCTATTATTCTCAGCTAAGTCAATGTAAAACTGAAGCTTTTTATTATTATCTTTTACAATACTCTCATAGAACTCAAGCGATTTCTTTAAATTTTCTATCTCATTAGAGTCCACTTCAGCATTGTATTTCTTTCTAGCAAAGAACCATGATGCCCAACCACTTACTACTGTTGAGACTAAACCAATACCTCCGGTAATTAGGATACCTACATCAATCATATTAATGTTGTTTTAGAATTTCTACAAACCTTTGTTTTTTATTCTCTATGTATGGGCTCCTCTCAACAACTTCTACTTCTACTATCTTATGCTTTTTTTGAAACCATCTGCCTATAAAACATCTCTTGGGTGGATTAATAGTCTCCTTCCTATAACTAGTTACAATATATTTCTCACTAATAAAACTTGGATTAACAATGATAGTATTAGGATATCTAAGTCCTAAGCTCAGCTTATACCATTGATCTCCCAAAATAGTATCAATATTTAAAGAAGGACTACTAAAAATAGTATCCCTAAACATAATAGTATCTTTCTTCTGAGCCTCAGAAAGAAGGTACTGCATTTGTTTAAGGTTTTTATCTTTTATCTTAAGCTCCTCCTTTACATTATTCATCTTAATAAGAATAGAATCATTATATTGTTTTAACTGCTCTACAGTTAATCTAAACATTATATTTTCATCCTTTAATGCTGAATTTTCAGCTATAAAGGCCTTTTGATTAGAGGAAACTATCTCTAGTTCCTCCTTTAAATTTCTATTACTAGTGTATAATATATATATGCTTGCCGCCAAAATAGCTGCCAATATAACTAAGCCTATTATTATATATTTTTTCATACTTTCATGGCTATATAACATGCAAATATATAATAAATAATCCTCTCATACAACTATATAAGAAGATTATTTATTATATATTTATTATTTATTTAGGTTGGTTTCTGAACCATTATCCCAGCAGTAATTAGTTTCGATAATAGAGAATTAAATGCAGTAACTACATCAGCTAATTCTGCTGATACACTAAGGTCATTTACTCTATCTGCTTGTTTAACTGCTCCTAATGTATCTACAGTAGCAGCGACTATAGTTATGTCAGGCTTGTATTCACTAGATGAAAATGTTTTACTAGTAATGCTGAAAGTAAGTCTCATTAGAGTATTATCTGATGATGGAACAAAAAATGATGGGTTAGAAGAGCTATCATTCATTATTCTAGTGCAAACTGTAGATTTACCCTCTTCATCAACAATCACAATAAGAGCTGCTTTTTGTATAGCAGCTGAAGTTGTATCATCTACTGCAGATTCTAAATCCTCTACAGAGAGCACAACCTGTAATGGCTCATTGGGTTTAATATACGTACTGTTCTTGGTTACTGCTCCATCTGTAGATATATCATAGAAAGTTTCATGACCTTCTGAGGTTGTTACATGAGCAAATCCCCCACTAGAGGACATTCTACCTACTCCAAAACCGTAGTTGATTTCACATTGAAATGGATCTCCTACAGAAATAGGAGATAAAGCAGCTAAATTTGAAGCTTTAACTTCATCCGAGTCACCAATAGAGAGAAATACTGAGGGACTGAAGTATTGTTCTATATTAGAAATAGATTGTTTTACTTCACCCATTTCTTTATCTAAACTATCAACCTTTTCTTCAAGTTCTTGTCTATCTTCATCATCAGCAGGTGGGGTACCTGAAGCGTTTATAGCTTTCCATCCACTGCCACTAAAATATTTAAGACTGCCTCTGTCCAACCACAGATCTTGTAGAGAAGAGGGGGCTTGACTACTATTAATAATTTCTCTTATTTTCATAATTATTTACACTTATTATGTAGGATTGTATTCCAATAAATATGTACATCCATCACTAGGATAAAAGATTATTCCAGCCAGCGTTGGGTAACTGGAACCTACAGAAGCTGTATAATCATATTGGACCATTACTCCATTATTCAGACCAGTTAAATTATTGTAACTCATTTGATATAAAACGAATGTATTATCACTACCGAGTCGTAGGGAAAGCTTCAAGTCTCTACACTGAGATCTTGAATTGAAAGATACAAATACTGGTGATCTATCATAGAATAAAACAGGGCCAATACTACCATGAGTGGGTAACTGTTTTGGCTCATGTCCAGGGATATATATTGTACCACCATTATTAGTCGAAAAATAGAATGTTGATTCTTCTCCATACTCTGCTTCTGAGAAATTAGCCCAAACAGGTGAGCCAGACCCATTAGATTTAAGGACTTGCCCAGCATTCCCTGCAGAAGTAGGGGCATATATGGTTCCCATCGCTTCAGTATTAGGAGCATAAACAGTTTTAGAGCTTCCGTTTATATTTATATTTTTCTGTTGTATTCCCAGATCTGAGGGTACCAAATTAACACCATTACCTATCTCCTTCCCATTTATTGTGGTTTCTGTTGTAACATAATCATCTAACCTAGATGTGAGATTAATATTTGTTATGTAGGTATTAGAATCTACACTACCATCAGCTTTTAAAAACTGAGAAGAAGCTCCTGATGGTGTTTTAAATCCACTTGCCTGCATTATTCCAGATAATTCAGCTCTAGGGGATGATGTATTTCTATTAATTTTAAGAAGAGGCGAACTATAATTTCCTCCGTAGAAATAATAACCCACAGCCCCTGCCTCTCCATATACACCAAAAACATATAAGCCAATACTTGTTGATGACGTGTCCAGATATCTCCACCCTCTGGAAAAAGTAGAAGATAGGTTCTGTACGTCAACAGTATGTATACTATTCGAAGCTATTGAATAACTACCATTATTAACATTGATAACATTTGCATTGGTTGGAATATTAAGGGTAAGAGCATGTGATCCACTGCTCATGTTCATGGTGAAATTACCATCAACGTTTTTAGTCCCATCAAAGGATTGTCCCCAGATAAGTCTGGGATAAGCTAATTTTTTTGCTGACTCTGCGGCAGGTATGTCAGTAAGATCTTTCCACACTGGAGTTAATCCAGCTCCTGATGATGTAAGGACCTGTCCTTCAGCTCCTGCATTTGTAGGTGCCCATATATTTAATGGATAATTACTACCCCATGAGCTAGGTGCTATTAATCCTCCACTTACCCCATTTATATTGAGGTTTTTTATTGTTAGCTCAAATGGAGATCCTCCATTCCATGATACAGCACTAGATGATAATGATGGAGAATATTTCCACCCCTCAAATCCATTGCTGCTCCTATAATATCCAATAGCAATTCCATCTCCAGATGAAGAAGATAATGCCTCATACTTCCAATATCCACTCTGTACCAATACTATGAATCCTGCCCAAGAGGAGGCAGAGCCCCACGGTTTTCCGGTAGCACCAGCAGCTTTAAACATTCTGATTTCTCCAACCTGCATATTTAAAGTTGCTGGATCAAAAGTTTCAAAATTAGATATAGCTACAACAGAAAGAGTCTTAGCTTTATCAGCTGTTCCGCTTGAGTCTCCTGTTACAAACGTTCTATTATCATAAGATATAGACGTACCGTTAGCTTTTACATATCCAACTCCATTCAACTGATCTTGCTTAGTATTAATCTCATTATATACTAAATTAAGATCTCGTTCAATACTATCATTAATCTCTTCTTTCGTTAAGACTAAAAGATTATCAACCTCTTTAGAAGTATAATAATCTGATAAATCAATATCTGCAGTACCTAATATATTCTTCCATCCTTCGTTTGAATAATATAGTAGTTCTCCTTTCTTTAACCATAAATCGTTTTCAGATGGTGGAGTCACAGCTGATTCAAATATAGTCCTGAATCTCTTCATATCTATTTCTTATTATTTAATACGAGCTTTTCATTCATAGTTTTTCTCTTTAGAGCTATATCATCTCTATGTTTTCTCTCATCTAGCTTCAACTTATCTTTATCTAGTTTTAATTTCTCATCAAATTCTCTTATCTTCTCCAATAGATTAGCTCTTGCTTCCTCTGAGAATTCATATTCTTTGATCCCGTCATTGTCTTCCTTTTGTATCTGAGCCACTAGAATTTTAGTTTCATTATCTCTAATATTAGCTTGCTCTTTCTGCTGTAATTCAGCCTGTCGCTGTTGGGCTTCCATCTGAGCAATCTGTTGCTGAGTTTCCAACTGTTGCTGCTGTGCTTGAGATGATCTTTCCTGCATAAGTTGTTCATCTCTTTCTACTAATCTCTGCTTTTCGGCAAGGGAACTGGAGCCATATAATTTCATTATAGTAGAAAATGACAATATTTTATTCTGTAAAGCAGCTTGAGCTAGTATATCAAGCTTTTGAGAAAGCTCTTGTGTTCCTCTACTATTATCAACCACCAAACCATAGTCAGCTTCTGCAAACTCATCTCCATCAATATCAACTATCATATTAGTCCCATCAGATAGGATATATGAAAACTTCTTCTTTCTTCCTTTGAGAGCTATTTTTGCAGTTTCAAGAAAGCACTCAATAGCTCTCTTCTTAACACCATCATGTATTACAAATAGCCACTCAGTAATATGAGAAGATTGAAGAGTGGCTCGTTCCACTCCTCCTACTGTCTCTCTATTACTAATCTGACCTTCCCTTTGTCTAGTTATTCCAGCTACTTCAGACATTTCAAGTTTAATAAATTCAAGGAGATTAATTTGCTGTTGAATCGAATTACCAAATTCCGCATCAATTACTCCAGAAGATGCATTATTCAATGCTCCTGCTAATTTACCAGAAGATGCACCGATGTTACCTTCCTTAAAGCTATCCTCTACAGCAAGGCCATTAGCTTTAGCATAATATATCCATTTTTCTATATCCCAGCCTTTTGGTACTCTAGCTAAATCTAGTCTTAGTATTTTACCCCAATTCTTAGCCATCAATTTATTAAGCCTGTCATGGATGACATCATATAGATAATTATATTGTTTCATCATGTCTACTAGAGAAAAGGGTCTGCTCTCATTCAGATTATATATAGAGCCTACAATACCAAAATGACATCTAGAAGGATTAGACAGTCTATTATATTGCACTACCCTAGGTCTCATATTAACATAGATGTCAGTTCCTATCTTAGTCCCTTCCCATGCTTCATTAATATAAAATATTTTTTCTTCCTCTCCTAGATCTTTGTTAATAATATAAGTTTCAGGATAGAAATTATATATCTCTTCCCCTGTTTCCAAGTCATAGGACTTTACTTTCTTTATCTTCCTTCTGGACTTCCAATACATCCTAAGTACCCTTATATTTCCAGCTAAATCATAAGGTAGTAAAGAATTAGAGATAGAATCAGAGAATAGATTCAATGGGTCAAAATAAAAGCCATTAGAGCTCATTTCTTCTCCAACCATATTATTATTAACGAATCCAAATCTTTCATCAATATTATCCATTGAATCTATAGAAGCCTGGCTTACATGGTCGGGGATATGTTCTATATATTCCATATCCTTTTTACTTAGAACATCATAGTAAGTATCTATGACTCTACCAGGACTCCAGTAATCTTCTAAAATAATAATATCAGCATCCTCTATTCTATTAGAATATCCTGACTTGAATACTCTGATCTTTAATGGATTGACTCTCTCTATAGTAGGTTCTCCTCCTATAATATCACATTGGTATATTTCCTCTCCAACAGTCATGGCATCCATAAATCCCTCATTGAACAGAAGAGGAATGTCATACTCCTTTGTATAGTGATTTATGAGAGCATTGGCCCTTATTTCTCTAAAATCTTGCCACTCATATGTATAATAATAATTTAATTTTTCGAGCTCCTGGTTGAACTCTTCCTCTGATATAGATGTATCAGCTATTAATGTTCTAAGTCTCTGCAACAGCTCATTCTTCTTATTATCCTCGATCTCAGAGATTGCATTAGGATTAGTTACTATTACCTTATAATCAAATACTCTTTTAGATTCCTCTCCTCTAAGAATATTTAACTTACTATTCATGATAGGATAGTGCTGTATTCTATCTGGAATAAACCCTGCTTTTATCCCTTCCGGATTTAGCACAACCTCCATATCAGACATATGTAATTTACCATTTAGTAGATCATAATTAATCTTTTTATGAATCACTGACTTCCTAACAGGGCTATAGTTAAAAAACGTCTTATTATCAGCCCAATCCAAATGTCTTTTCCTCCATGCTTTATTCTTCCTGTTAAAAGGTAATTGCTGAGGAGGTAAATTTATTAGTCCAGCCATATTATACTTATTTATGTCGTACAAAAATATACAAAATAAGTCAGGTGCACAATATTATAAATAATTTATTAATTATATACCGATATTTCTATTAGGATTACTCTTTAGTCTTAAGTCATAGTTAGCCTGAAAAAATGGATCATTGCCTAAATATGATGAGTTAGCATCTTCTTCTTTTGCTCTACTTACATTTCCACTATAGAGAATCATCTTATCTTCTCTTAAGAGCATCAACATTCCCATAGCTGATATTCTGTCAAAGTTTCCTTCACTATTATATAATATGAGCTCTTTTATTAGAGCTCTTGATCTTAATCTATACAGGTTAGGAATCATAACTTCTTTTTCCTCTCCATCAATAGTTTGTACCATAGGTACTGGCTTTAGTAACCAGCTTCTTAATAGATTCCTAGCATAAGCATTGATAGGAGCAGTTGCATTCACTCCTTTACTTTTATTTCCATAGCCATATCCCTTGATCATATCTTTATCTCTAAGAAAATCCAATGTATCAGATAAAAGATATAAACAATTCATCTTTGAAAAATAAGCAAATAATCCCTTCTTATTATTCTCATAATTCATTCTGGCATTATAAAATAAACACATCTTTCTGCATATCTCATAAAAATCTTCAGCAAATGCTGGTCTTCCTGTGTACTCAGCTACTATGGTATCAGTCCATAAATCTAAAATATACATGGAACCCAAAGACATAGTATCAGAAGAATCATCATCATATGGATCGTTTCCACAGATATATCTATTGTCAAATACTTTACCTGACTTATCCTTTTCAGGCATCTTATATATCTCAACAGCCCCTTCTATCTTATTATCCTTATGAGGAAAATCCCTAATGGGTTGTTTAGAGGATGGTTTAAAATCTACTTTTCCACTCTTATCTATCAATAATTCACCTACATATACATCGTCATATTCTCTTGGATTGCTATCCAGCTGCCCTAGTCTTTCAGAAAGATCAGTTACAGGAAACATATTAACTCCAGTCTTTATGATAGCTTCTGAAGGAGTGATAGGTATTTCAGCTATAGTTTTAATAATTGTATTAGGATCTGTAGAATTATACTTAATTCTGTACCTATTTAGAAATATTTCTATAAGAGCTTTGATAACGTCAGATACTCCATTCTCATTATAACATCCTTTTCTATTTATATAACCTGGAAAGAAGAATACAAAATACGGCCTGCCCTGGTTATTCCTATCATATACATTAGGTAGTGCATACATATTATATCCTTTAGGATTATACATGATCTCTTGAGCACCTGCAAAGTCGGACTCACTATCTCCTGCTGTACCACATAGATAAATCATTGCAAATACTATATCTCCCTCTTGAACTGAAGGCAACCATACATTGTATGCATCAATAAGCCTGGCAAATGTACCAAACTCATCTACTAATATATGAGCTCTCTTACCTCTCATTTTTGATTCATCATCTTTGGATGATACTCCTAGGACAGTGTTATGAGTACCTTTTTCTACTCCTGTATCTATATCTTTGTATCCCATAGTCCATATCATATCCTGTATAGATGATTTTAATCTTTTCCTAGGAAATTGAGTATTTTCTGCACAAAAATCAGCCATAGATAAGAACTTATTCAGAGTTCCATCCTTAATTAGATACTCCTTCTGGTATGCTGTTATAACAGTATTGATTTTTTTTGAGGCTGTCTTATTTTCCCCTAATATAAAATTATGTGCAGCTATAGAACCTAAACTATAGGACTTCGAGGCACCTCTCCTAGCTAACTCAGCTCCATGATTTCCACCTTCAAAATTATTATATAGCCCTCCATTCCTCATCTGATCTATATAATGGAATCTCCAGTAAATTCCCTCCCAGACTTCAGGGAAATCAAATACTCTATCTGCTTGCTTAGATTCTCCTCTGATTTTAGAAAGCATTATAGGACAATAGTTTAAATAAAAATACATATAACCTGTTACCCATTCTCCATCAGACTCTCTTATATATCCATCCCAACATCTGTGTATTTCCTGCTTAAGCCATTTTCCATATTCACTATTAGGGTTTGAATTAGGTCTTAGATTAGTAAAAGTACCATATTTCTGGTAATGTAAGGCAGTAGGTCTGAAATAATCCATATCCTCTAGAATATGGGGATTAGCTAGATCTACAATAATTCTACCATATTTGTCCCTAGGTCTATCTTTAGCATATTCTCTTGTAGGACTTATAAGCCTCTTGACAAATTCTACATTATTTATAGTATCAAATAGTTGATCCTGGACTTCTTGAGGAAGGCTATTAATCAATTCCTCAGTTAGTTCAGTTTGATATTTATTCATATTTATGTTCTGCAGCTTCATATCCTATATATGTACCATTTATCACTTGTTCATAAAATACTGAGCCTATCCAATTGAATATTGATTGACATAGTAATATAGCAATCTCTCTTTCTGCAGAAGAGACATTACTATTATACTCTACAGATAATACCTTATACTTTCTATTCCCCTTTACAAACCATATTATACCCTTATATTTCTTATAAGCCTTGAATGTAGGATGAGGAGTAATAGTCTTTTGTAGAACTAAGTGGCCAGTAGTTTTAATATTTTTATTACATCTTTTATCCTCAATATGCTTATTGAGTCCCTTTATAACTTCTTCTACTCTCATACTAAATATTTAAATTATCCTCCAATAATGTCTTCTCTCCCTGTCCTCTCATTCTACCAGAATCTATCTGCTCTTTAGCTAAAGCTCTTTCTGCTTCATCCAAATCTTTAATTAAAGAGGGTACTTGTTTTATAGTAGCTGTAACAGTGTTAAGTGGGTAGATAGGTTTACCCTTATCATCAGTTTTAGATAGGTCAATAGCTCTTAACAGAGTTCTTAATTTATCTACAGCATATCTAGTATCTTCAAGAAGCAGCGCTGATACAGACTTAGAACTACTGTATAACTTCATAGCCTCCAGAACTACTTTATCTGGTTCCCAATTAATTGGGAGACCCTCCCCCTCTTTGATAGCTCTCTTCCTCTCATCCTCATCAGTAAGATACTGATAATCACTTCTGGTATCACAGAAGAAATAAATGAATCCTAGTTCCATTAGAGCCTTATCCTTATTTCTACTTCTATCCCTTTGCCAAATCTGTTTAAATGGCTTTAGGAGCAAAGCTTCAGGTGCTATAGTTATTTTATATCCTTCGTATTTAAATAGCTTCATAATTACATCACAATAATAAAGGGATTATTCAAGAAGTGCCATGAATAATCCCTATGTCTTATATTATAATATCATTAGCAGGACGTATTAACGCTGATGGGCATTCTTCTTTTATCTCCTCCCAATCTTCAATAATAAAATCAATATCCCTGTCTTGAAGAAGTAGACATTGCTCTCCATCCATTTCTATGACATCAAAATTATATTGAATAATAGGATTATCCTTTACTATTCCATCTTTTAGAGTTCCTTCCTTATGTTTCTTTACAGCAAATCTTGTAGGATTGATACATACTAAATCCCCTACTTTTATATCTTTTACCATACTTCCAACTGAGAGCACAGTTTGATATTCCTTTATACTACCCTCTCTCTTTAGAGGGTCTATTAGACCACTAATTATTTCATCCTGCTCATATTTATTCATAGTAGTTATGAGAGATGTAAACATGGGTCTTATCTTTTTAATTTTCAACATAATTCATTATTTTAATATCATATTCATGAGCTGCTAAATGCTCTACTCTACAGCCTCTATATTTTTTCCATCCCTTAGCGAAATAGACGATATCAGCAGATGACATCAGTTCTAGAGATCTTCCAAGATACCACAGAGGGGAAGCATCTTTAAAAAGATCCGGTAAGTACGTATTTATGATATAAACCTCTTCCCCCAACTGATTGATAACATCAGAGATTGCTTTATTCCTTTCTAACATTATCTCCGATTCTGTTTTGCCATTCATTGGCTGGCTTATGAATACCTTTTTCATTCTTTATCTTTTTAATAATATCTGATCTCTTCTTGCATCCTTGTACTCTATCCCAAGTTAAGTAAAGCTTTCCTAAGCTTGGGATATTAAAATTAGTTCTTAAGGCATTGAACTCCTCCTCACTGATATTGCCCTTAAGGGGTAAAGTTTGTATTTTTTGTTTTATAAACTTCCAATAGGATTTATAAGCCAAATTTACTACTCTGACAGGGATTCCAGTTTCCTGAGAAACCTTCTTGATTATTTCAGAATAATTCATTTTAATTCAAAAAGTAACAGAAGTTGAAAAGTCCCGGAATCCTCCCTAATGTTAGGAATAAATCTAGGATTTATCTTATTATCTATAATAACTTTACTCTTTCTTAATTTCCCCATAATTACTTGGAAATGGGGTAAGGTCATATTACACTCTTCTCTTACCTTCCTCTTAGTGTCTTCACTCATTGTAACCCTATCAAGTATTTCATCATCTTTGATGACTTTACTAAGTTCATATCTCTGTTTTACAAGACTAGTAATCACATCTATTTCCCTCTCAGTTAGCTTATGGAAGGGTTGTAAAAACTCAAACCAATATCTGAAGAACTTACTATTTAATGAAGTAGGAATTCTGATGACATTATTTATTTCCTTATTCATTACTATTGGTTATATTAAAACTTGTGGATTATTCTTCTTGAGTACTGGAATCCTCTTCTGGAAGTTTCATTAACTCTTCAATTTCTGAAACAGTACTCTGTACAAATTCATTATTAAAGTGATGACTATTTTCAAGGATCTTAAATAAATAATCTAGTCTCTTAAAGAGATTAGACATATTAGCTGCTTGAAGTTTATTGTATAATTCCCTTGACTGCTCACTTAACTGATGAGCTATGTTCTCTAATTGTTCATAAGAAAGTTTCTCAGGCTTTTCTACCTTATTTTCTTCATTCTGAGCTTTTGTTATTTTCTTCTCTTCCATAATAACTTTATTTATTTTTTAATAAATGATTTATGATACCTCTGTTCATATATTTCTTCCCAAGATGTTATATCAGTAGATCCTATATTCGTACTCCCGCATTCATCACAGTAGTTTAAAGAATCATCCAATCCCATTATCTTTAATGATAGACAATTCTTACAATAAGTTACTGGAATAGAATTATAGTAATCCTTGTTTGGATGCTCTCCAATAGTATTGCATAAATTGTCCATATAGAGTCTTTTTTACTTCATTATTTCTACTATCAACTCCTTTTCTCTTACTAGTATTAGATCTATTATTAAAGGGTCTCTTAGGAACTATTCTACCATACTGAGTCAAATGCCCCCTTCTAAGAGCTCTTTCAATAGATTTATATTTCCCTATTGCTTCAGGAGAAATCCTATTATAACTTAATACCCTCTGCAGGTATTTCTTAAACTCTCCCTCATCCATTAAATCTCTTTCCATCTTCTCCATCTTGTATATAAAATTCATTTATAATAAATTAGCCAAAACTGCCCATTTTCCTTTAGAATAGATACTATATCCTCTTTTCTTAAAGAGTGAGAATTAGCATAATTTATAATTTCTCTTAATGTGTTTCCTGAGAATACATTCATTCTAGACCCTTCTTTTTCTATCTGTGCCTGTTTATCTTCTACTCTTGCCATAACTTATTGATTATTGTTGCAGATGCCAGAGTCGAACTGGCTATCATGAGATTATGAGACTCATATGATTTGTATATCCGTTTCACCCATCTGCATATTGCCATAGATTTGGGTATTGGTACTATGGCCTTGTAGGTTTTACCTTTGCCTACACCTCTCTTCACCGGATACATTGATAAAAGACTAAAGATTATAGAGTATACTCAATTCTTTAAAATTTTAATATATAGATGTCTTCATACAATGTATATACTGATCCCCAAGAGATGTCAGCCTGCTCACAGCATATTATGATCACTGACTTATGAGCCTTCTGAAAGAATCGAACTTTCATTTCCTGTTTACAAGACAGGAGTAATTACCCTTATACTAAGAAGGCTTCATTACTTTAATATGGCTTAATATCACATAATTCAAATAAATACTTATACTTCAATATGTTATGGATAAATGTTTCACACTCTGATCTTATACCAGCATATGGAGTTTCCTTAGAGAGAGCATCATAAAATTTATATGTGTAATTCTTTACTTCATTAATAAAATCTATAGCATTTAATGCTTCACTTACTACTCCTTTAATTACATTAGGTTGTATGTGTCCTAATAGTCCCTGATACTCTTCAGCTAAAGAGTCTTGGTACTCACTTAAGATCTCTAAGAATTCATCAAGATATACATGAATGTTCTTCTTAGGTGCTGCCCAATGCAAATTTTTGCATTTAGTTTTCCATCCTTCCAATCTATTTAAAAAGTTTATGAAAAACTCTGAAGTACCTGTGTTAAGCTCTTCCTGTCTTCTAGTTGTCTCTATTGGAGACAATAGTATATCTTCATACATAATCATTTGTTTTAATAATGTTATATCTAGTAAGTCAGTGCCTCCTGTAGGACTCGAACCTACACACTACTATTATTTCATCCCAGATCCTAAATCTGGTGTGTCTACCTATTCCACCAAGGAGGCATTATCTTTTCTTTAAAGTATTTAATATATCGACTAATCCCAACTCTGCAGTAATTGTACCTGCTATATCTGCTAAATAGTTTCTAAGGAATTCTTTTCCTCCTGAAGGAAGTTTTTCCTCAATCTTCATAAGAACTCCATATATAGCTAACTGATTCTTATTGAGAATCTCTTGATTCTTGAGTACCTTATCTAACTTGTCTTCCATAATTTATTGACTTGAGGGTAGGATTTGAACCTACGAATTAATAGATTTGCAATCTATCCCATTAAACCACTCTGGCACCTCAAGATTTAATAGTTAGCTCCTCAACCAGGACTTGAACCTGGGACCCCCTGATTAACAGTCAGGTGCTCTA